>Ga0105048_10000882_pt1 | contig 47907 bp, 35 predicted proteins | sample MAT05_FD_78382 | JGI IMG/M metagenome (GOLD analysis project Ga0105048, IMG submission 78382) | Freshwater microbial communities from Lake Fryxell liftoff mats and glacier meltwater in Antarctica - MAT-05 | ecosystem: Environmental > Aquatic > Freshwater > Ice > Liftoff microbial mat | place...
CCTCGCTTCGCTCGACCCTCCCGGAGGGAGGGTGAAGTCACTCTCCCTCTGGGAGAGTCGGCCTGAAAGGCCGGAGAGGGGTTCCATCATACTGGTAGTTTTCAGCCTTCCGTTTGCATAAATGGCTATTTCTTGCCTTCCAATTGCACCTTCAGCCACGTCTCTATCGTTTCGAGCGCAACTGGCGCAATCGTCTCTTCGATCGATTGATATTCGCTAATGCCGCCCGTTTTGCAGGATTGGAACAAGTGATTTAGTCCGGGCAATTCCTTGATCGCAAAATGACTATTGCCACCCGCTTTGAGATAGGACTCGATTTTCGAGAGATTCACTTTCGGATCGACTTGAACGTCCTTTTCACCGTTGATTGCAAGCACAGGGCATTTTATTCTTTGCAAGTCCGGGCCTGGTTCGTAACTTGCAAAAAAACGAAACCAAGGATCATTCATGACGCTGAGGTTTGCCCGGACCAATTCAGCAAGTATTTTGCGACTTGTCTGATCGTCTTCATCTGATTTGGGCTTTTCCGCCCCCTCCTTTAAGTCGATGTCACTCGCCGAAGCCATTATTTTATCGACTACGCGTAGGACAAACGGTTCGATATCGTCCTTTGCCTTCAACTCTTTGGCGGTTGCAAAAACATGCTCTTGGAGCAATCGCTGTCGTTTCCTGGCCGACTCGCCGCCGCCTTCGGCAGCAATGATCAATTGTCCTTGTGAATAAAGAATCTCTTCCCCGTTAACTCCTGGGCTGGCCATTAGCACTACCCACGCTACATCCTTGTTTTCTGCGGCAACGAGGGTCGCAACTAAGCCACCTTCACTATGCCCTATCAACCCGACTCGGCTCGCGTCGATGGATGTTGCCGCCTTGACAAACGAAAGTGCAGATCGCACATCTCTTGCGAAATCCTCTGTGGTTGCGTTCTCGAATTTGCCCGTCGAATTACCAACTCCTCGATCATCGAACCGGAGAACGGCAAAGCCTCGGCGCGAAAGATAATCAGCTAGCACCCAGAACGGCTTGTGATCCAAGAGAGACTCGTCCCGATCTTGTGGACCAGATCCCGATATCAAAATGGCGACTGGAAAGGGCCCAACCGATTTCGGGCGTGTCAATGTGCCAGCCAACACCGTTCCGTCAACTTCATTCTTAAACGACACTTCCTCGATGTCGTATGGAAATGGTTTTTGTGGAGTTTGCGGACGTTTAGGGGCAACCTTTGTCGACGCAACGACCAATTTCTTCCGAACGAGCCGAAGCTCTAACGGAATCCCTTGACTCCATTTGCCGATGATTTCGGTTACGTCCTCATTTTTTTCGCCTGTGTACTTCGCTCGCAATGCGGGGACGTCAATCGTTACTTTGTTGCCATCGTCTTTTAACTCCGCTTTGAATCCGCCAACGTTTTGCGAAACGCTATCGACGAAGACAATCTTCTTCTCATTTTTCGCAGGATAAACACGAACTTGAATATCCAGTTTTTGAAACCCTGCGTTCAGAGTACCCAGCCATATTTCATCTGGGGTGTCTGGCGGAACCGACTCTTTTTTCTCCAATACCAAATTCAAGTTGGCACCACCTTGCGACCATTTTCCAGTTGCCTTCTTTCCGTCGTCACTCAATTGCGATTGATAAGTTGCCTTGGTCGATTTCAGCGTAAAGCGAAGCTGCGTCGGGTCGATCACGAAATCATCCAACTTGAATTTCGAGCCCCCTTCATCTAAGCTCATCAATTCTGCCGTAGGTTCACCCTTCTCGGACTTACTTGTGTTAATGACGAAACGAAAGACTCTCTGACCAGCGTCCATCGCGCCATACCAAATTTCCTCAGCAGCCTTGGTTCCACTGTCCTGAGCCTGACCTCGCATGGAAGCTACGACAAACAGCAAAACCAGACACCACATTGCAATAGGGGCTATTCTTCTCATGGTTTTTTCTTTTTCTTAACACTTTTGGATTCATTGTCAAACTGTGGATTGCGATCGGTCGGTACGATCGCATTGGTTGATTTCATCCACGCGAAAAGGTCGCCGATCAGCTCGTCTCTTTTCGCGACGTTTGAATTGGAAAGGTTGTTGCGCTCTCCAATATCTTCAGCCAGGTTATACAGTTCAACCGCATTGTTGGTATCCAATCGGTCTCGTCCGCCATCGAGTTGCCATTCCTCGTGATACAGATGCAGTTTCCAATCTCCTTTGTGAATGACAGTGATCGGGCGGCTTCGAAATCCCGTCTGCACGTCGAGCTCGCGTCCTCGAATCACCGGCGTATCGAGGTACCCAGGGAAGTGCCAAAAAATAGATTCTCGTTGCAGTTTTCCTTTTCCAGCAAACAAGGGAAGTAAACTTTCACCATCAAGTAACTTTTCTGAAGGAATTTTGGTCCCGGAAGCAGCCAGGAAAGTTGGAAAAAGATCGACGTTGATGACTGGCACATCACATTTGCTTCCAGGTGAAGTAACTCCAGGCCACCGGACAATGAACGGTTCGCGAATTCCACCCTCAAAGTAGGAACCCTTGTTGCCTCGCAATGGCTCTTGAGAAGAATTCTGTGTCGCCCCGTTGTCGCTTGTAAAAACGAGCAACGTGTTTTGATCCAATTTCAGATCTTCGAGCTTCTGCAAAAGGATACCGACACTCGCATCCAGATCGTAGGTACAAGCGGCATAAAGGGGGTTTTTGTGCTGATCACCAGGCGTCTTCGCTTTGAACTTTTCCAGCGTTTCTGGACGCGCCTGCAATGGACTGTGTATGGCATGGTGAGCCAGATAACAAAAGAAGGGGCCAGACTTGTTCGCTTCGATGAATTCGCAGGCCTTGCGAGTGAGGGTGAACACACCTTTTGGATCGGAGGGAGAGCCCGTCTGATTTCCCTCGGAGCCCTCAACGAGTTTGCCTTCACCAAAGGAATCGAACGAGACATCAAATCCTTGCCGAGTAGGCATCGCTCCGTCCTTGCCGGCCAGATGCCATTTGCCGAAATGACCGGTGGTATACCCAGCGGTTTTTAATGCATCCGCCATCGTAATGGTCTCGACGGGCAAACCGCTCTTGTTCGGCACGGGGATCAGTCTTTGGAATTCTTTTTTGCCCCGATCCGTGCTTCCAACCGCATAGACATGATGCCGCGGGGTGTACTTTCCTGAAAGCAAACAGGCACGACTCGGTGCACAATTTCCTGCAGCCGCGTAGGCGGAATGAAAAACCATTCCGGACTTTGCGAGTCGATCCAAATTGGGCGTTTCATTAAAGTCACTCCCTTGGAATCCCACATCTTTCCAGCCAAGGTCATCTGCAAAGATGAGAATGATGTTCGGCTTGGCTGTATCTGCCATCTTAGACGCATCTGCCATCGCAGAATGGATTGCGACGAAAAGGCAAAGGAAGACAACGAGCGCTTTCATGAGTTGACCTAAACGAGGCTGGCTGGATTTGGAGCATTTTGTGCCCATTATACGTTGGTTAGGGGAGGCGTACCGAGAGTTTTCCATTCCGACGTTACGAAATATTGGAGATTTGTTACCCTGTAATCCTTTGCTAAACCATTCATCGCCAGCCCAAGGCAATTCACGGAGGAACAAATGTCTACCATCGTCATCACTACGGTATTGCTCGCAATTTCGAACGTCTTTATGTTGCTGGCTTGGTACGGGCATCTCAAGGAGCTGAGCGACAAGCCTTGGTACGTCGCTGCCTTGATAAGTTGGGGCATAGCACTTTTTGAATACTTGATTCAAGTTCCAGCCAATCGTATCGGGCACACGCAACTCTCTCTGGCACAACTCAAAATCATGCAGGAGGTCATCACGATTTGCGTGTTTGTCCCCTTCGTCGTGGTGTACATGAAAGAGCGTTTGCGTTTGGATTTTTTGTGGGCGGGCTTGTGCATGTGCGGTGCGGTTTACTTTGTGTTTCGGGGAGGATTGGGCGTCTCGGCAGGTGAATAGCCGTAAGATGACACCAGTCCTTCTGACCCCGTCATCCTGCTAATGATTTACCACAAACGGAAAGGGCCTTCCAACTCCCAACCTGTCGGTCGGGCAATACAATATCCATTCGGTCCGGGAATTCGCATCGCTCGACTACATTGTCCAAGCAGCGCAACGTGTTGTTCGATTGATGACATTGTGGAGCCTTCGCTCGTTGGAATTCATTTCCCGATGCAAAACAGTCGTTCGCCGGTTCGCATGATGATCTTGCCATCAACAACCGCGTAGCCGTATTGCGTCGGGCCGGAAAACATGGCTGCAGCGTTGCGCCGTTCTTCGGTGGATTCTTTTGCACCGCTGGTGCTATCTACCGCTACCGCGTTCGGGTCCCAAAGCTCATTTTCCGCTATGGCCCGAAACTCTTTGCCGGCTGCGATTACGGTCGTCAGTCCATCTTTACCGAAAAAGTAGACGCGGTCGCCTACGCCGTATGGGGTTGCCCAGCAGGATTGCTTCGAGCGTTCCTTGTAATTCAACTTGCCCGTTTCGACGTCGAAACAGTAAATGACACCTTTGGTATTTATCCAATACGCGCAGCCTTGATAAACGATCGGTGAAGCCCATGAAGGCGTTGCCTCCTCGGCCTTCCATAGAACAGCAGGTTGCCATGTTTCGCCTTGTTTAGTGACATGCATCAGGGCGTTTGATTTTTTTGCCAGTTCTGCGTTCCCCCCATCGCGTCCCGCCGATGCAGCGATAATGAACTTGCCATTGCCGATGGAGATTGGAGTGCAACCTGTGTTTCCTCCTACATCGGTAAAGCTCCAAAGAAGCTTGCCGGTTGCGCATTCGTATCCATCGACGGAACCAGCGGAGCTAACCACGACCTGTTCTATTCCTTCGATGTTGTGCATGGCAGGCGAGGACCAACTATTCCGTGGTGCTCGTTCTTGTTTCCAGGTTTCTTTTCCAGTCGCCTTATCCAGAGCCATTAAATAACTCGGCCCTTCATCATCCACGAGAATGAAGACTTGGTCTTGGTTCTGAACCGGCGAGCCACTCAAACCGAATTTATTCTTGAACTTCCCGTATTTTAAGGAAATGGAAGTTTTCCAAATGTCTTTCCCTTGATGGTCCATCGCGACGACGTCGCCACTTTCAAAAAACGCAATGACTCGATTCTTGTCGACCACAGGGGTTGGAGCCGCTCGACTTACATAGACACTATTTTCAACCGGGTCCGAGTTTTTGAACGCGTAGTCCCAAAACAATTTGCCATCTTGAACAGCGTAACAAAGCACGTGGTAGTCCTCCTTCTTTGGCCCGTCTGTAGACGTAAGAAAAATTCGTTCGGACCATGTGACTGGGCTGGATTGTCCATGTCCTGGAGTTGCCACGTTCCATAGGACCCCTTCCTTCGGCGACCAATTCACGGGCATCAATTCGGAACGCTCAACAACAGCACCTTGACCAAGAAAAGCGGGCCATGAGGGGGCTCCGTCATTATTGACCAATATCGCGACCAAAAGAAACGAAAAGATTGCCATCGACTTACCTATCATAAATTGAAAAGTTCAAAAATCCATCGGAGAACAGTCATTGCTGGCTACTAACCCGGAGGGTTATTGTCGAGCAGCAGCTCCTATTTGTCCAACGCCTTTGGAAGATTCATCTCGGGAGAAGCAACGTTTGTCGCGGCGAGTCGTCGCTTCCGCCGGTTTAGAACGCTTTACGCCGAGGGTGTTGACCATCTGCTCTAGAGCTATGGTAAGTATCCACCGAGTAAACTCGGGGGCATTGTCAGAGTAAACTCGGGGGCATTGTCATGCCGTCGGACGACACTGGTTCTATGCCAGTATTTTCTCAATGACATTTCCGCCGACGTCAGTCAGTCGAAAGTCGCGGCCTTGATATCGGTATACCAATCGCTTGTGATCTAGCCCGAACAAGTGCAGAAGCGTTGCATGAAAATCATTGACGTGCACGGGGTCCGAGACCACTTTCCATCCGAGCTCATCGGTCTGTCCGACCACGGAACCGGACTTGACGCCTCCACCTGCCATCCAAGTCGTGAACGCAGTTGGATGGTGGTCTCGACCGCTAATGTCCGAACCTTGATTCCGATTCTCCCCGACCGGTGTTCTCCCGAACTCGCCCGCCCAAACCACCAGCGTGGACTCCAGCATTCCACGTAACTTCAAGTCTTGTAAAAGCGCAGCGATTGGCTGATCTGCCACCTTGCACAGTCGCGTATGATTGTCGATTAGATTTTCGTGAGCGTCCCAATCGCTTAAGTAGATATTGACGAAGCGAACGCCTCGTTCAACCAATCGCCTTGCAAGAAGGCAGTTTTTAGAAAAATTCCGTTCCTCTTCATCCTCTCGATTGATACCATACGCCCGCTGAGTAAACTCGCTCTCGCGCGAGAGATCGCATAGTTCCGGTGCCGCACTTTGCATCCTAAATGCAAGTTCATAGTTAGCAATTCGAGCCGCGATCTCGTCATCGCCTGTGTCGGTTCGTCGTATCTCATTGAGTTTCTTGATGGCGTCCAAACTATGCCGGTGCGCCGCTTCCGATAAACCTTCTGGATTGTCTATATTTAGAATCGGGGGCCCTTCGCGGCGGAAGGCCACACCTTGATGGATGGCAGGAAGAAATCCACTCGACCAATTCGTAGAACCCCCGTCGAGTTTCTTGCCCGAACGCAACACCACATAACCCGGCAAATCACGCGACGGACTCCCCAAACCGTACTGAAGCCAAGATCCGACCGAAGGCCTGCCTAGGCGTGAGAAACCCGTGTTCATCAAGATCTGGCCGGGCCGATGATTGAACGAATCGGTGTGCATGGTGCGGATCAAGGTCATGTCGTCGACGCAACGACCTAAATTGGGTAACAACTCGGATAGTTCGATTCCCGCTTGACCATGGCGACGAAACTGAAATGGCGACCCTTGCAATCTCGCACTTTCTTTATGAACAAATGCAAAGTTTGCATCTTTGGCAATCGCTTCCGGAATAAGCTCGCCATGGTGCTTGATCAGAATCGGTTTCGGATCGAACAAGTCGATGTGACTGGGTCCCCCAATCATAAAGAAGAAAATGCAATGCTTGGCTTGGCTGACGAAGTGGGGTTGGCGTAATGAAGTAGCGTCCTCATCCTTGGTCCGCGGAAGGTCATCGGCCATGACCAATCGCCCTTCTTCGGCCAGCAACGACGCCAACGCCAATCCGCCTACACCTCGAAAGGCGTTCGACAACAGCATGCGACGATCCAACATTGATTCATTCACGCGTCACCGTCTCGTCCAAATTCAAAACGGTTCGAGCCAATACAAACCACACTTTTGAAAAATCGGTCTCGTCGGTTCCATCGGAGCTTTGCGTAGCGACGAGTTGCCGATACAGTTCCTCGAGTATTTCGATTTCCTGCATCGTCGGTTGCCGGCCAATACAATGACACCACATTTTCACGATGCGTTGACGCGGGCTTTCGTCCGCTTTTTCTGAATAGCTCTTGGAAAGTGCTTCGGCAGCTTGTACAAAGAGTGGGTCATTCAGTAGCGTCATGGCTTGGAGTGGGGTGTTGGTTCGCTGTCGCAATGGACAAGTCGTGATGCCATCGGGTGCGTCAAAGGTTGTTAACATCGCGTCCGGCAAAGTTCTGGGAATAGCCACATACAATCCGCGGCGAAACAGACCGGCACTTGAAGCGACGAGCGCAGCGGGTTCCCAATCCTCCGTTGTTTCATCGTTAGGACCCGGAATTCGATAACTGGGGCCTCCCAATTGAGATATCAACAAACCCGATCGATCCAAAAGGCAATCGCGGACCGCCTCCGCGTCGAGGCGAAATCGATTTTGGCGCGCGAGCAATACGTTTTGAGGATCGCGCCGAGTGGACTCCAAGTCCGTTGATTTTTGGCGATAAGTTGCTGAGCAAACGATTTGTCGAACCATGGCTTTGCGACTCCAGCCGTTGGACATGAACTCGTCCGCCAACCAATCAAGCAACTCTGGATGGCTCGGCGCTTCTCCTTGGCGACCGAAATCGCCCGCGGATCGCACCAAACCGGCACCGAATAAACTTTGCCAAAGACTATTAACCGCAACCCTCGACGTAAGTGGGTTCGTGGGACTCGCGATCCAATGTGCCAAGTCCAGACGGGTCCAATTTGCCTGCAAGGGGTTGCTTGACTCAAAGGCAACGGGAATACCAGGTTCAACGCGAACCCCTTGACGACGAAAATCGCCCCGAACATGAACGTATGTTTCACGTGACTGCCAGGCTTCCTGAACGCATTCGGCTCCGCGAGGATTTATCCATTGAGCATTGAGGTCCAAGACACGGTTCCATTCCTTCAAGCCTTCATCGCTGGGTTGGTGAATCGATTGGTAGTACTTTTTGACACTGGCTTTCTCGTTGTCCGTGCGAACAGGGTCGTTGTTCGCGAGCCATTGACGAATTTCACTCGGTACGGATTGACCGACAAGTTTCTCACTTTCAACATCCGTCACCGACACTCGAAGTCGAGTGGGGTTTCGTCCAAGCCCAGTCAGGAAATGGAGCCGGATCGTCACGTTCGCTTGATCACATTCGAGCGGCGAATCCAAGATGAACACGGCGGCGTGTGGGCTACCCTTGTGATCTACGGCCCATCCCTTAGTCTTTCCTTCCTCCGTTTCCTTGATTGCATCGACCGGGTCGAATCCGACTTTGCAATAGTCGGTGTCGACCGAGACGATTTGCGCCGAGCGGATTTCATTCGGTTTATTTACTGGCGACGCTGACAAGGAAATTCCGGACAAAATGCATTCTCCATCCTTGCACCGTCCTGGCCCACGATGGAATCGATCGGCGTCCGCAAGCAATTCGACACGCACCGCCCGAATCTTCGAAATGCTGGGCTCGAATATTACATAATGATCGTCGCTACTTCTAAGACGACCATTGACCGACAGGGAGTCGTCTGCATTTTGATGAACCATGGCAAAACCCAATGACCTTAAGGTGCGCGGGTCATACATGGTGGGGACTTGCCACACGTCAGACAATGACTTGGTGCGGGTCTCCCAATCCAATTGTCCCGTGGCCGGGGAAGCAATGTAAGCTGCTCGTACACACTCCAATTGCGAACGAGCATCGAGCATGCAATGAGTAGCATCGGGAGTTGAACTATCGATGTCCTGATCGTTCAATCGATCGAAAAAGGCGTACATGCGGTAGAAGTCACGTTGCGAGATGGGATCGTATTTGTGCGAGTGACATTCCGCACATCCGAGAGTTAGGCCAAGCCAAGTTGCCCCAACCATGGAGGTGCGATCGACAGTTGTCTTGACCTGTTCGGCCCGTAATTCGATGCCAGCCTCATGATTCGTGAGTGCGTTGCGAAGGAAGCCTGTCGCAACACGTGTCTCCTCCGTTGCGTTCGGCAACAAGTCACCTGAGAGTTGCTGTATCGTGAATTGATCGAATGGCATGTCGCTATTCAATGCAGATACCACCCAGTCACGCCAACGCCATGCATAGGATCGAGGAAGATCGATAACGCACCCGCTGCTCTCCGCATATTGAGTCCGATCCAACCAATGCCTAGCCCAACGTTCACCGAACTGCGGAGCGGCGAGATATCGATCAACTAACCTTTCGTAAGCGTCGGATTGTTTGTCCGCAAGGAATGCGTTGATGTCTTCATCCGGGGGTGGAATTCCTAGCAGATCGAGACTCAACCGTCGAATGAGAGTCCGTCGGTCTGCTTCCGAAGCTGGGAAAAGTTTTTCACGCTCCAATCGGGCAAGAACAAAGGTGTCGATTTCGTTGAGCCCCCAGTCCGTTCGTTGCACCAGAGGTAGAGTTGGCCTCAGTATGGGTTGAAAGGACCAATGCGAGGCTCTGCTTGCGCCGCCGTTGGATGGTATGTCCTTTTGCGGCCATTTTGCACCTCGATCAATCCAATCGGCTAACAGTTGCACTTGAACCGTCGTCAACCGCGGTCCCTCGGGAGGCATAACCGTATCGCCATCCCCTCGAACGTAGTGAATAAGAATCGATTTTTGGCTATTGCTAGCTACGAATGCGGGGCCGCTATCGCCACCCAATCGCGATGAATCCGCGTTGTCCAGACGCAAACCCGCTTCCTGCTTCTCGGGTCCATGGCAACGCGTGCAATGTTGCAAAAGGATAACAACGGCTTCTCGATCTTGGTCATCCGCTTGCGCGACCGAAACGAACATCAGGATGCCGAATGCAGACGAAAATACCATTCCTTGCAGTCTTCGATGCAATCGATTCAAATTCCGTGCCTCCAGCATTCGAACACAATTTCGGTTTCGGGCTACCGCCATTCATTGGATTCTAGAGCATGGCGAGCCAAGTTGCAAAATTGTTTCAAACCCTTTTTATCATTTGTCCTCTATCGCTTCAGCGAGCGGCCTTATTGTCGAGAAACTAGTGCAGTATCCATCCTACGAGTTGGGGTTCTTGCGTAGCGGAAGCCACGTAGGCTTTCGGCGACTTCAAGAGGTAAATCCCAGTGGTTTCGTTCTAATCACCGAAACTCTTGGCGAGTTCCGCTACCGCCAAATTTAGAATGGAAGAAGAACTAGGTAATAAACACGACACTCAATTCGATAGCTTATTGAGAGCAGTTAGCGTTGCTGCAAACTACGTAGGAAGCGGAACCGCAGAATGAGTGTGAGTGTGAGTTGGGAGGAGTTCGTGGCAAAACACGCGCAAGCTGTATTGGACTCAGCCCTGCGCGTCGTTGCCATTCCTGCCGATGCAGAAGACGTCGCACAGGAAGTTTTCCTGGAGATTTTCAGGAATAAGAAATTATCCGAATTCGCCGATCAGCCGGCCTTGCTTCGAACGATGGCGACTCGGCGCGCCCTCGATCGATTGCGGCAACGTAAACCAACTTGCGAACTCGATGGTCGCGAGTTGGATGCGCACGGTCATGATCCCAGTGAGTACGCGATTGCTGCGGAACTAGACCGTCGGCTGCGAGACGGATTAGCAGGTCTGCCAGCGAGAGAAGCAGAGGTTTTTTGCTTGGTCACATTGGAGGGCTGCTCCGTTTCGGAGATTGCCGAACTACTTAACATGTCCAACGGTGCTGTTACAAAGTCACTGTGCAAGGCACGCGGCCGCTTGTCGGCGACGTTGGGAATTGTCCGATCCGAGGTCAAACGATGATTGAGCCAGACGAAATAAATCGCGATTCATTGCCCTTGCAAGAAGCTTCCCTTCAAGCCGAATTCGAAGCTGCCATTGAGCGTGGGCGACATAGAGTTGCGTCGCCTGAAATGGTGGAACGACTTACGGCTAGAGTTTTGCAGTTGACTCCTACGGATGAGCGTCGATCACTCGCGCCCCGTCACCTAAATGCAGTTTGGATTTGGGGTGGCGCGATTGCGGCTGCGATTGTTTTGTTCTTTTCGTATGGATTTCGGCAGCCGAAATGGCCCGAAGGGGTTCATGAAACGACGTCATTGACATCGATTAGCAAGATTTCACTCGTTGGTTTTAGCTATTCAAGGATTGAGGAAGACTTGGATCGTGCAGAGGCGAAAGCCGAGGAGGTTTCCGAGGGGCTTGAACTCGCAGCCATCCGTTTTGAGATTCGAGAATCGTTAGAGAGATTTTATGATTGGAGTCGATAAAGCATTGAATACAAAAACATTTTTTCGATATGTAGCAAATGTGGAGTGCATGTCACTTGCTTGCGCGTTCTTGTGCGGCATTTTGAGTCGTGCCATTGGGGCTGATGATTGGGACAAATATGTCAAAGCACCACCGAACCATGCGGTATTGTCCGACACGTTGAATGGATGGTATTTCGTTCCCAAAGAGTCGAAACAAGTGTATGACGAAACGCTACGACGTTTGGAGTCGTTGCAGACAGAAGTTGAAAGTGGCCGTTTGAACGCTAAGGATGCAAAGGCCGCACTGGCCGAACTTACTTCACAACTGACAGTCCTACGAGCAACGTTAGAAGCTGGCCGAGTCCATGTTGCCGGAGCAGAAATCCATGAACAAACCGAGACTGCCGAGTTCGAAATGGGTCCAGAGAAACGGTTGGCGATTACCGCTAACCACGTGCGGGTAGTTGGCTGGGAAGGAAAGAAAATAAAAGTGGAACTGAAGAAGATGGTCCTGTCGACGGACAACAAACCGGTCGAGGACCACCTGAAAGCGATCCGAATCGTTCACCAACATGGGCCCGTCGAATTCGCCGGCCAGTCGGATGCGAAATGGAACGCCCAGGAAGCAGAATTCCTTGCCAAGGAGGGAGCTAACCTGAGCAAAGAGCAATTGGTTAAACGCCGCGAGTTTGTCAATGAAATCCGGCAAAGTCGTGCGCACCATCGCGATTTGCGTGATAAGGACGTTGACCATATTTCGGTGGCCGGACTGGAGTACAACAACAACAAAAGCGTTACAAAGTCAGTGAAATCCGATGGTGGTGAAGGCCAGATGGGATCGGTCCGCCAACGCTATGCCGAACTGACAGTCTTCGTTCCCAGTTGCACGAGCCTGTGTATTCGCGGTGCACGACGCGGCTTGCAAGTCGAGAATCTGGCTGTCTCTGCTCTTACGATTGTCGATGAGGACTCGACGGATTCGGATGCACGTGGAAGATTTGATTTGACAGGACTCGAGGGCAATTTAGTATGCATTAACTTCCCCCTTCGAACAATCAAGAAGGTGAATGGACATGTCCGGGTTGAGTCGACCACGGAATTCGGCATTGAAGGGGCTGGTACCAGCCATCATGACGACCTACGAGACATGACGCCAAGCCGTCCGATCCAAGTCGAGGTGCATGAAGTAGCTCAAGGAGTTGATCTGCGTTACGCTCGCGTGCAACTGGATTTGGTGAATATCCAAGGCAAGCTTAACGTCGAGAATGAATTTGGCGACACGCATTTAACGTTGGCAACAGCGTTAGCAGAATCAGCACACCGCATTGTAAGTCTGGCGGGGCGCATCGATATTGAGCTGAGTCCGGAGGCGTGGGATTCCGTGCCTGTTCTTGCCGTAACGAATCACGGTGGAGTTCGCACGAATATCTCGCGTGAAGAATTTGTTGATTTCCATCTGACTGGGCCGGACAAGCATGACAAAGTGCGCCGAAATTGGTCTGGTTTCCGTAAAGTTGTGGCGGGAGAAGATCGAATGGCCGTGTTCAATCTGTTCGATCGTTTTGCGGCAATTCTAAACGACACTGCCAGAACAAACGGACTGGACCTAATCTCGCGTAACGGGTCGTTGGTCTTGGTCCGAAAGTAGAATCCACTGATGATTTAGAGTTTTTTGTCACTAGCCGACTTTTGCAGACTTCGCAAGGCGCGGACCCAAAGCATTCGAACCGCGGGCTCGGTTTTGTTGGGCTGCATTGCAATCGCTGCGTGCGACAGATTATCAAAGTGACGCAGTTCAATGACTCGTCGCTGTTGCAGTTGCAATTGCTCCATTGCGTTGGCGAGCGTTAGCGCATCTTCCATCGCCACCGTTTCGCCACTGGCTGTTGGCCCTCGAGCTGTTTCAAGGGTACTTAGGCCTGGATTACCCTCGGTGAACAGTTCGGTCGCTAACTGTTCTCGACCGGCACCACGCTTATGGCTCGCGGATCAATGCTTTCAATCGGAAGTACTATCGAAACGAGAATGGAAGCACCATCCTAGACGCAGAATCCTCCTATGCGCAACGGCAATTATTCCGGAATATTGCCAAACGAGGAAATAGAAAACGCTCGTGCTCAAAAGGCCACCTGTTAATTGAAAACTACAGTCCTAACCACCGAAACACTTGGCGAGTTCCGCTACCCCCAAATTTAGCATGGAAGAAGCACTAGCTCAATTAACCATGGTTATGGACAGCGAACGCCTCACCGTCGATAATGGCGGGCCTGCAACACGTCCATTAGCAATTCGACTTTGGTCTAGGAGAATAGCATGTCCGATTCGTTCCCCTCGCATGAAACCATGGCGGTCGTTATTGATCGCGATCTCGTCCGCGTTTTTTCACCGCTCAGCGACGTCGATGCGCTGGCTTTACAGGGATGTTCGGCGGAGGATCCAGCAACATGGGAAGATGTTGCCTTAATTTGGCCGCGTTATAAGTTTGATCCAGAGAATGCAGAATTTGCCGATGGACTTCCCATTCGTCGGGTCCGTCTCACCGAGGCCGTAAGGCTTCTCGCGGATGCACCGGCTTGGTTTGTTTTGGATCTGAATGGGCGGCGCGTTCTCACCGGCGGCCAGTTTCCCGTGTTGCGACTGCGTCACACGCCGAGCGGGGAGGGGGACGAGACGACTCACATCAGAGTGCTTCCACCGTGGTGGGAATTGCTGCAACATGTCGCTGCAGACACGATCCTCCGTCCCCGTTCGACGCCGCTCATCATTCCTGTTCCGCACCGGGATGTGCTTTGGGGTTCTCTGCCCTGTTCCTTTTTTGCCGACCGAATGCTTGCGTTTATTCAGAGCGGCGAAGACTGGATCGGCAAGAACTGGGAGGACGAGCCTTGCGGGCGTCACGAGCTAACTTTAAGCGTTCATCGTGACTGGCTCATGACGCCGCGGACGGAACTGAACGGTGGCATCCCTCGCGACTGTCTGCATATTGGGAAAGAATGGATCTCAGACTTGGTGGACGGCCAGACATTTCGAGTCTATCGAAATGAAGAGCCAGTGCCCATTCCGGAAGAGTTATCGACATTCGAATCCGCGGCGATGGGTCGACACGAAGTGGTCCTGTACTTCGATGCCTGCCGCGAAACGATCCAAGCTGGATGGTTGTGGCTGCTTGAAGACGAAAGCCGAATCAAAAGTCTCGACGCATCGAAGCATCTGGCCAAGGCGATGGAGGATTTTCTGTCTGGGTGGCGAGTGAGCCCGTTCGAGGGGGAGGAGTCGCCGGACGAAATCATCCGATGCGAGCGGGTTCGAATTCCAATGGTAAGCGTCGGCGGACCCATGCTTGACTGCGATTGTCCGATTTGCCAGATGATGGCCAGCGAAAGCTTCGGACCCAGCATTCGATCCTTCGATGGACATTCGCTCGACGTAGATGCTGATTTTGCGTTTTCCATTCACCCCAGTCGCGAAGCCTGGGAGGCTCAGCAAAGAGATTTTGAAGAGATGGACGCCCAAATCAAAGCGGATCTTAAGCTTCGAGAAGAACTGGGGGACGATGCGGAGGATCCGTTCGATTCGCCGTGGAAAAGTACCTTTATCGGGGAAGAGAATATTCCGGGAGACAATTTCGGCCATCTCAGTACTGCGTTTCAGGTCGCGGAGTTGGTGAGTTGGTTGAAAACGGCGAAGGCGGACCAATCCCAAGTCGACATGCTTAACGCAGCCTTTCGAGATTATCGAATGGCTTCCCTACCCAGCCAGAGGATTACGTCGGCGGAGAGTTTTAAGAGTGTTTTGGAACAACTTGCATCGAAGTACGGGGAGCTCACTGGTCGGGCGGCAGATCTGCAAAGTCGCATCGATGAACGCCAGCGAGCTCCTGCGTATGGCGATGACGACTTCCACGACTCTGATATGCCGTTTTGAATCGCGGACTTCCGGCGGTGGGACTCCTGTCGCAACGCAGCCACAGCCTATACACTATTTGTTGGATCGAAGTTTTTGGATCCGACGATCTGATTCCTGATTCACTAGAATTCTCTTGGAGGATTGAGTCTTGAAGGAAGCACTTGACAACAATGCACTGCGAGAGCGGGCCGGAGAGACCTTACCGGATAATCCGTCCCATTCGCCGGAGAGTCTGGCAACGCTATCGCCTGACACCATTCGTCGGATGCTACACGAGGAAGAGGTACGTCGTTTTGAGCTTGAGAAGCAGAACAAGGAGCTGCTCCGCGCTCAGTTGGAAGTGGATGGTTGGAGGGCGAGCTATTTCGATCTCTTTGACCTCGCGCCGGTGGGCTATGTCACGGTTAGCGAATCGGGTTTGATTCTGCAAGCCAACCGGGCCGCGGCTACACTTTTGGGAGTGCGGCAGGCTGATCTGGTCAGGAAACCACTCCCCCAATTCATTCACCATGAAGATGCCGACAACTACTACTTGCTGAGCAAACAGGTTCTCGAAACCAACGGATCAAAGGCCTGCGAAGTGCGTATGATCAAGAGCTACGGCACGTCGCACTGGGTTCATCTGGCGGCCACCGGTGCGCCATACGAGGACGGCCTACCTAGACTCCGCGTCGCGTTGAGCGACACCTCCGCGCTCAAGCAGGCGGAGGAAGCATTGCGGGAGAGCGAAGAACGCCACCGCCGCCTCGTACAATCCGCTGTGGAAGGAATCTGGACCATCGATGCTGAGTCGCGAACGGACTACGTCAACCCCAAGATGGCGCAGATGCTCGGCTACCATATCGAAGAGATGATCGGATGTCCACTCGAAGACTTCATGGACGAAGAAGGGCGGGCCATTTCTGCAAATAACGTGAATCGCCGCCATCATGGGATTGCCGAGCAGCATGAATTCAAATTCTTGCGCAAGAATGGTTCTGAATTGTGGACATTCCTCTCCACCAACCCAATCTTCAATGCCAGCGGTGCCTATGTGGGTGCGCTGGCGATGGTGACTGACATCACCGAACGACGGCAGACGCTGCAACTGTTAGCATGGGAAAAAGTAGCCCTCGAAATGGTAGGTAGCGCTGCCTCGTTGCATGATCTGCTTGACCAGTTGATGCTCGATTTGGAAAAGCAGTTGCAGGGTGCGGTTTGTTCGGTCCTTTTGCTGGACGCCAGTGGCAATTGCCTTAGGCATGGTGCGGCTCCTAGTCTACCGGAAACTTACAACGACCTTATCGACGGCGCGATGATCGGTCCTACGGTCGGCTCCTGCGGCACCGCGGCCTACACGGGCCGACAGGTGATTGTTTCGGATATAGGCAGCGACCCGCTTTGGAGCGATTACCGTGAATTGGCTTTGGCGCACAATCTCCAGGCCTGTTGGTCCACGCCGATTCTCAGTGGTGAAGGAAAAGTCCTGGGCACCTTTGCTATTTACTATCGTACTCCCCGTCATCCAATTCAAACAGAATTGGACTTGATTGCCAGGGCGGTTCACATAACGCGGATTGCCATTGAGCGGAGTTACGTGGAGGCGGCGCTGCGTGGCAGCGAAAAGAAATTTCGCATGCTTTTTGAAAATGCTGGCGATGCAATCTTGCTCATGCGCGGTGACAAGTTAATCGATTGCAACGTTCGCACCCTTGAGATGTTTGGATGCAAGACGCGTGACCAGATCGTTGGGCATTCACCCTACGATTTCTCGCCGTCACGCCAACCCAACGGCCGTGAATCACACGAATTTGCGATCGAAAAAATCAACGCTGCCTATGCTGGGCAACCTCAGTACTTCGAATGGACACACTCGAAGATCGACGGTTCTCCGTTCCTTGCCGAAGTGAGCTTGGACGTGGTGGATTTAGGAGAGGAGGTGTTGCTTCAAGCGAGCGTGCGCGACATTACGGAACGCAGACAGCACCAAATTCAGCGTGAGCAGCTTGAACGGAATATGCAGGAGGCGCAAAAGCTCGAGAGCCTCGGCGTGCTGGCCGGTGGCATCGCACACGATTTCAATAACATCCTCGCGGCGATCCTCGGAAACGCGGAACTGCTCCGCCTCGACGTGATGAGCACGAGCACCATGAAACTGGAAAGGCTCGAGGAAATCCGCAAGGCCGGGTCGCGAGCACGTGACCTCGTACAGCAGATTCTTTCCTTCAGCCGTCGACAGCCGACCGAACTCAAGTTGATCGCGGTTGAGCAGGTCATTGCAGGTTCCCTCCGCCTTTTGCGAGCTGGTCTGCCAGCCCGTTTGAACCTCGCGTTCAAGTGCGAAGCGGACATGCCGCGTGTCCGGGCCGATGCGACGCAGATGCAACAGGTGGTGATCAATCTTGTTACCAATGCTATGCAAGCTATTCAAGACGGACCTGGGCAGATCGATGTCCAACTGGATACTGTGTTATTCGATTCGGCTCTTCTACAATCGCATCCGGTTCTAGCTGCATTTGACAAAGGGTCGTCCAATCGTATCGTACGGCTCACAGTCATAGACAATGGTCCAGGCATAGAAGCCGGCATGATAAAGAGGGTTTTCGAGCCGTTCTTCACAACCAAGCCGGTGGGCGAAGGTACCGGTTTGGGGCTATCGGTGGTGCACGGCATCGTGCAAGGGCACCAAGGTGCGATTGAGGTCGAAAGCCAACTGGGCTGCGGAGCGACTTTCAGGGTCTACCTGCCAATCGCTCCAGCGCAGGTTGGTTCAACCGGAGTCAACCCCAATCCTGTGCTCAGCACCGCATCGACGGACAAAGGCCCCTCCTCGCATATTCTCTTTTTGGATGACGATGAATCGGTAACCCGTATGGTTAAGCAATTGCTTCAACTGCGTGGTTACCGTGTGGATGCCTATACAGACCAGCGTCAAGCGCTCGAGGCGATTAGTGCCGATCCGGCCTCCTTCGATGTCGTGGTAACGGACTACAATATGCCGGGCATGCAGGGGCTGGAAGTAGCACGCGAAGTTCGTGCGATCCGGGCTGACCTGCCGGTGGCCGTCACCTCGGGCTACATTGACGAGGAGTTGCGGTCGGGTGCGGAGGCAGTAGGAGTCCGGGAGCTGATACCCAAACCCTTCGCGATGCAAGATTTTTTTGCAGTCGTTGAGCGGCTTGCGCAAAAAACGAAAGAAAATTCCGAACGGTAACAGACTCCCGAGCGTGGGGCACTCAGCCGCTGAACGCCACCTGGAACAGTTTAATCGACCAAGCGAGCGCCAAGACTACAACCCAAGCGAGCCCAATACTTCTTGGCAAACGAACTTGGCGGCGGCGGTACGCCTGCCCCACCGCCCACGAGGCACAACCGATAGCCATGATTGCCATGGGAATGGCCAATGCATTGTGATGCAATGAATCAAGCCAATCGCCGCGAAGCAGACAGGCCACGCTACGTACTCCGCCTGTCGTCGGGGCTGGCAAACCAGTGACCGCTAGAAAAATTGCCGGAGGCAGTTGGCCCATGCCGAGCCAGAAAACTTGCCACACGCCATAAACCGAAATCATGGCTATGGCAAAGCATCGCAATGCACGGTACCAGATGCGTATCCAGTATTGCCTTTCGATGATCTTTGGGTAACAGAAAACTCGCATCAACTTCGCCCAACCAATTCATCGCTCGCGAGAGTGAGGTCGATTACTCCTCAAAACCTTTGCAAGAATCGATTAAAAATGGAATCCAGCAGAGAGGCAAACATAAGAACAGCAGCAGAATGAATGCAATCAGTCCTGTCTGATTCAGTCCAATAAAAATTGCTTTACCTTGGGGCATGGTTAATCCTTGGTTTTCGTAGAATCAAGAATGGAAACGAAACTTATTCATCACATCCAACTATAGCGAAAGGTAACTGCCCGGCGGACTGGATGCAAGTCCCCAAGTTCAGCTTGAAATACTCCGATTGAATCGCATATTTGAGAACACGACTCAAAGACGGCAGGAAGAGCTTCGGAACTGGGTTTATGGTCTCGCCGGAACTCTTGATAACGAATCATCACGTTTTCCCCTCCGTTAATCTGGCTGGCAGGAGTTCCATCGAATTCAATTTTCAACGGGGGATATGGAAACTAAGACGCACTGGTCGCCGAAGTCTATTTCATGAACCGAACGAGCGAAGGGCCTTGCTCGTCCACAGCTAGCTTCGCATTTGTTAACTATTTGCCTTTTTCCGCTTTGCGTTTTGCGCTACGTTTTTGCTGCTTGGCGTTGGCGGATTCGTTGTCCTGATCTGCCTTTTTGCCTTCTACTGCGGCGTTGTTGATGGTCGGGAAGTGTTTGGCAAGATCGGCTTTCAACGCCGTATGCTCAGCTTGGGAAGCGACGTTGGTCCACTCGTATTCGTCGTTTTGATGGTCATAGAGTTCCTCGTCGCCGTTTGCATAGCGGATGTATCGCCAACGGTCGGTGCGGATCGCATGGTTGTTTAAGCCGAAGGTGGTTACCGCAACTTTGTTCCAGTTGGCAGCCGGATCGGCCAGAAGAGGCTTGATATTATCCCCTTCGAGCCAGGCGGGCTTGGGGAGACCAACAAGGTCGCACATGGTGGGATAGACGCTCATGAAGTCGACTGGCTTTTTGCAAACCCCGCCAGCCTTTGTCACGCCAGGAACGACCCAGATGAACGGTGCACGTGTCGCTTCCTCCCAAAGGGCAAACTTCCGCCAGTGCTGCTTTTCACCCAGGTGCCAGCCGTGGTCGCCCCAAAAGCAGATGATGGTATTGTCCTTATCTGGCGATTTATCATAGGCATCGAGGACACGACCGACCTGACCATCGAGGTAGGAGATCGTGGCGAGGTAGGCCTGCACAGCCTCCTTCCAACGACCGGAGGTAAGCACGTTGGCATGGTCTCCACTGGCTTTGGCTATCTTCAAACCAGCGGCAGGGATGTCATCGAGATCACCTTCTTTTGTCGGCGGCAGTTGGATGTCCGCCAATGGATGCATGTCATAATATTTCTGAGGGACGTTCCATGGCATGTGGGGCTTGTGAAAGCCAAGCGTGAGGAAGAAGGGAGTGTCATGGGACTTGGCAAGTTCGGCGATGCCGTAACTCGCGATGGAAGTGTCGGATACCGATTCATCCCCCCCTTCGATGACTCCAAACGCAATGCCTCCGATGTCTCGCTTGTGAACTTCAGCGGGTCTGGCTTTTTCGGTACCAGTGGAGGTCCACTGTTCCTGCCAACCGAGTCCACCGTGCCAGAGCTTGCCGATGCCTAGGGTCTGATATCCTGCGTTTTTGAATTGCATGACGAGTGATTCGACAGGCTTGATGCCAGCTACGAACGGATTGCCATTGTCATAAACACCGGTGGTACTTGGACGTTTTCCACTGAGCAACGCGGCCCGCGAAGGATTGCAGACTGGGCCGGCGCAGTGAGCATTGGTAAAGGTTACGCCCATGGCTGCGAGTCGGTCGATGTTGGGCGTCTTGGTTTGCTTGTTACGCCCAAAGTGGCCGACCCAGTGATTCAGGTCGTCTACCGCGATGAACAGAACGTTGGGCTTGCCTTTGGCTGTTGACAAATCGATAGCGGGACCGTCAGCCCAAAGCTGGCCGCACATGAGTGTCAACGTGGCGAACAGAAGCAGACTTGTTTTCATTTGATTGGATTGCCTTTCATAAGTTCATTGGACGATTCGCACCATTGCAATTCCTATTCTAGTCGAACAACGGCTTGCTCGGTAGGAATAGTGGACGGCAGATTGGAGGAGGGGCCTCAACGTGCGCTTAGCAACCGGGGTCCAATAGTTTAGTTACAGCGCCGGGGTCTGGCCATGGGCTTTCAAGAAAACCACACAGACGTGATTCGATTCTACACCGTCGATACTATGCCTTCGCATGAACGCGATTTTGTTCCCATCAGGTGAGAAGACACAGGCTTCGGAGCGTGGCCGGGTCTTGTCCGATGCTCTGGCGGTAACGCGTTGGCAATCACCGGTTGCGGCGTCGGTAAGGAAAACACTGTTGTCCATGACGTGCGCGATGTTTCTTCCATCTGGACTCCAGGTGAACGCCGAAGCAATATCCCACCCGTTGTGCGAAAGTTGCGACACCGAACCACCTACAGGCGCGACCGTCCAAAGTTGAACAATGCCTTTGTCATCCTTCATCAGAAAGGCGATTCGCGAACCATCCGGCGAGCTGCGGAGCCAGTGCCGCTGGCCCTGAATGCCAGGAAAACGGCGGTCCGAAGTAAAGGTAAGTCTCCGTTGTTTTACACCCTTCGGTGGACTGGGACGGTCAGCGATCGTGCCAGACAACGGACCATCATCGGGCTGCCTTAAGTCCTCCGGCAGATCCAGGATGAAAACCTCGCAGATGCTCTCGCCGTTGTTCATAACTACTGTTCCCTGGAAGGCCAAGGCGCGCGATTGACGTTCGCCGTTGCTCTGCACGTAACCGCCGGTGCCCACCCATGCTTCCTCACAAGCACGTTTAATCTCGTCCGATCCAGGTCGGGGATCAGCGGTCGTGCGAGAAACGAGGACCGTAAAAAAGTCGCTGGAATGATTGCGGATGTTTTCCGCAAGCACTCGCACTTGATGGCCAGGCACACTCACGCCGATATCGCGGAGCTCGCTTTCCAACAGCGCATCGTTATAGGTAAAGCTGACCCAGTCGCCAGTCGCATCCCAGACATGAACGTGGGAACCGCCTCGCAACGCGCCAGGCGTGAATGGCGGGGTCAAGTCTCGCGCGTCGAGATTCACGGCGAACCCTGGCTTTGTCCAGTCAACAATCACCCCCCGCCGGTGGCTGAAGCTGTATTGCCAATCGGGCGTCGGATTCTCCGGGCCGAGAATGAAGACTACCTTCCAATCTCGCGGATGCCAAGTGGCCACGCCACAGTGGGCGCCTTGCGATGACTCGTAAAGTCTGCGGCATTCGCCGGTATAGACATTGATCGCTTCGATCGTGCTACCGTCAAATAACGAACCCGCTTCACCGAAACGGGTGTCATAGACGATCCAATTGCTGTCCGGAGACCAGACGCCGGTGTTGGTCAGGTTGTGCCCCTGGGGGCGGGAAGTTATCTGACGATCCATAACCGTCGCTTGTGTTCGCGTCGAAGTCTGTTTCTCGGCAACGATGTACTCGTCCAGAAACTGTAAGGTCACTTAGACCCAACCGGAAACCGCAAGACAAGTCATTGTCACTTAGGCCTTAAGGCTCTCCACTACTCCCGACGCAGGCTGAAGGTGGTATAGTGAAGTCCGTCTTCTTCCTCGACCACGAACGCACCGGATGGTGCGAGGTACTTTGCAATGACCTCAAACGGTGGCAGATTTCTGCCTTTCAGAGCCGTTACCAAAGCGGTGAAGAGGGGATTGTTCGCAGAGACCGACTCCAAGCGATTGATGTTTTCAGGGTCGTTCGCCAAATCGTAGAACAGCCGCAGGGATTCCTCAGGACGTTGGTACGACATGATGGACGTTTCCTTGTCCTTGAGCTGGGCCTTGATTCGGTCCCTTACCAGTTTGAACTCAATCGAATCACTCAAAAGATCGTCACCGCTGGAAAGGGTTCGGATGGCCTGTTCGATCGATTCGATCGAGTCGCTTGCCAACAGTTCCTTGCCAACGACTCCAAACGAAGGCTGTTGGACGCGGATATTTGGGTTGTCGTTCTTGAGATCCAGGTAATAGATCGTTGAATCTCCGATGGTTTTGGACGTCCAACGCTCCTCGCTCGACTTTAGTTTATTAAATAGTTTCGGCAAAACGTCGGCTTTGAACCGTTGTGTGTCTTTGATATGGATGCCGACTAGGTTGCTTTGGCTGTTGATACGTTTGGATGGCAATATCACTTGGGCCAAAGAAACTCGATCGTTCAACAAGTCCAGAAAATCCTTTCGAAGATCGATCCCGATTTGGCTGCTTCCACGTGCGATCACATTGTTTTCAAACATGTTCTCGCCACCAAAAGTATCTACGATTTCCGCGATGGCCTTGAGCGTTTTGGCAAAGTCCCAATTCATCGTACCGTAGCTGGCAACTTTATCGTTTACCCAACCTTCCGGTTCGGTCGAACCGCTCTTTGGACGCACAGTTCGCAACACGCCGCGTCGATTGGTGTCCAACAAAAGATGTGCGTGCAGGATGGAGTCGAAATCGTTAGGAGCCAAAATGGCGCTGCCGCCAAGGCCTTTGATGCCGTCTATGCCCAACGTTTTTAGAGTCGCCAGGATAAAGAGACTGGCCGAATTCGACTTGGCAACCTCCCGATAGAGCGCTAGAGGGTTGGCATAGAACGACGCTTGCGGTCGTTCACCGGCAGTCCCGACGCAACGGCTCATGATGGTCGTGAAATCCCGGTTGTCGGCCAGCGATTTGTGATCGATGCCGCTTCCCTGCCAAATCTGAGCCAGTGTTTCGGCGTACTCGGCATTATTGCAAACTACGAGCACACCAGAGTTGAGAAAGAACCCTAATTGTTGATCCTCTCGCGTGCCAATTCGGATTTGATTGACCGTGATCTTGCCAACTTCTTTGGTGCTCTTAGTTCCACCGCTCGATGAGATCCGGCTTTCCAGCCGTCCGATCATGAGTTCGACGGCCGGCAACTCGTCGCCCGCTTCGAGTAGAGCACAAATAACTGGGGTTGTTTTGGTTGGGACGAGGGCAATAGCCAGCTCGCCATTGGGGATCGACAGCAACTCATCCAAGTTCACTCCTACGACATCCTGCATCCCTTGTACAAGGTTTGCGAAGGTGGAGTAAAAGGATCCGAGGATCGGCTTGAGTTGTGGATCCTCAGCCAGTCTCCCACCCAACGATTGCGCAAGCTTTGCCTTAAGTTCCCGGCTGTCATCCACTCTCGCATAGAGCAACGTCTTCTGCGAAAACAACTTGGGAGCCGTAGGGCGCTGAGCCCAGGCCAAGCTAGGGGACAATGGGGATAGAAAAAGCAGAGCTGTAAAAACTAGTTTTTTGTTCATGATCCGGTGAATTCGAAGTGCATGTCGGTTTATTGGTTATTTTGAAATTATATTTCGGAAATTCAAGGCGTGGACTTTTTTAGCTCCAATCTTGAGCCGCGTCCCTGCCTAATTCGACGAGGGAAATGTATTGGTCGTCGCAAAACCTATCTGTCATGCCTGCCAGATACACGGCTACCGTATGCTCAATTCCCCACTCCAACGTCCACTTTTGAAAGCGATCTGGGAGTCGCTGCGGATAGGATTTTAGCAGACGATAAAGCTGATTCAAGCGAGTGGCCGCCTGCAACCGCACTTCCACCAGCTTGGGATGCCGATAGACATGTTCAAAAAGAAATGCTTCTAACTCTTCTTTGTCGGATTGCATTTCTGGCGACATTTGCAATTGTACGCCAACTTCCTGAACTCCTTTGCAATCGAGCTGCCCAAGATCGGACAGTAAACCCATCGCATACTGTAGGAAATTGTCCATTTGGATGTCGATGAGCGTATGCACCAACATCTGTCGACGGTTGTTCGAGCTGCTTTGATCCAGAGGCGCAAATTGTCGAGTTCGCTGCACTAACCCCAGTCCGGAGAGTTGTTGCCAATTGAGCAATCCCAGTTTCAAAGCGTCATCGAGGTCATGGGCGTCGTACGCTATGCTGTCGGCTGCGTCGACGACTTGAATCTCTAACATGGGCACAGTGCCAGAATCTTTGTGTGACCGAAACTGCTGGCCAGAGAGGACTTCTAACGTCAAGTTTAGGCCTGGATAGGATGTGTAACGTTGCTCAATGCGAGTAGCCAGCTCGATTGCAAAGACGTTGTGCGAAAATCCACCAAAGTCCTGAACGCAGGATTGCAATGCATCCTCGCCGCAATGACCGAACGGCGGATGACCGATATCGTGCAACAAAGCCATGGCTTCGATCAGGTCCTCATTGAGTCTTAGAGTCCGTCCAATCGTCCGCGCCAAGGAAGCCACCTCGTTGGTATGCGTCAGACGAGTTCGGTGGTAATCCCCCATATCGCCCGTAAAAACCTGCATTTTTCCGCTCAATCGACGAAACGCGGAACTGTGCAAAATGCGATCACGATCGCGTTGGAATGGGCTGCGATAGTTATGCTGTGGTTCGGAATGCTCGCGTCCAGCGGACTGCGCCGAAAACATGGCATAGGGGGCGAGCAATAGACGCTCACGCGATTGCCACGACAAGGAAGGATCAATATTTCGATTGGTCTGGGATCGTTTGGTTTGAGACATTGGAAAATGGAATTCAAATTCTTTACGGGCTATGCAATCCTTTCGCAGCCTCAGTTTTACGGCAAGTGAACCGTAGGTTCGATAGCAGTCCGGCAAATTTTCAGAAATGTTTCATGGTTTCAGATGACGAGCTCTCCGATTCGGGAGAGTTAGTTTGGTGTCTTAAGGCCAGCCGGGACCCCAGGCTAAGGCCTCCCGAACAATGGTTCTTCAGGGTAAACTCACTGTTCATGTCCCCTCAACTTAATCGAAAGCTCTTGAGAATGACCCATTATCAATACTCCGACCTGTCGAAAATGATCGACCACTCTCTGCTGAATCCAACCTTGACCGTCGAGCAGCTTGAGGCAGGAATTCAGTTAGCTATCGCCTACGAGGTGGGGAGCGTCTGCATCCTTCCCTACTATCACAAACGCTGTGTCGAACTCCTGGCTGGTACAACGGTCGCTCCGAGCAGTACCGTAGGCTTTCCTCACGGTGGAAATACCACTCGGACCAAGTTGATCGAGGCAGAACAATTGATTGACGACGGCTGTCTCGAATTGGATATGGTTTCCAATATCAGCGCCGTTCTGAGTGGCAATTGGAAAATGGTCGAAAACGAAATCGATGCGATTGTCAAGCTTTCGCACGCAGCCAAACGCCGAGTCAAAGTCATTTTTGAGAACTGCTATCTCGAGGATGAACAGAAGATTCAACTCTGCAAAATCTGCTGTCAGGTGGGAGCCGATTGGGTGAAGACCAGCACTGGCTACGGCACCGGCGGCGCCACCCTGGAGGATCTCCAATTGATGCTCGATAATGTACAATCTCCCATCCAGGTCAAAGCTGCTGGCGGTATTCGAGACTGCGACGCCCTCATCAAGGTTAGGGACATGGGAGTCACGCGTGTGGGGTCATCCAAAACAGCGGAAATACTTGACGAAGCCAGACGTCGTTTAGGGATGGCCGTAGTTGGCCCTATCAAGGCAGCACCTGTGGGGGCAAGTTATTAAGCGAGCGGCAGACATAATACTACCAGGCCAGGCCACCGTGTGGCACGCCCAAAGCGATTAGCGCGATTAGCGCGATTAGCGATGGGCGTGGGAAGTGTGGCAAATGACTCTAGCGATTCACCACGCCCTTCGTACCTCAGAGCGTGCCACCCAGTTTGTAGGTAGAATTCAAACTGCCCCTCGCCTTAGAGCCTACAGTGAGGACCACTGTGCCACACTTGATCGCTGAAAGAAATCACGATGAAACATGTTCAATCTTGGCTTAGTGACCATCAAAGCCAAATGGCCGATGAGCTTGAGCATTTGTGCAATAGGAACTCAGGCTCCGATGACGTTCTCGGTCTAAACCGAGTTGCCGATTGGCTCACCGATTACTTTTCACCCCTTGAGGTCCCATGCGAAAAAATCGAACTCCCTACTTTTGAGACAATGGACGACACGGGAACGCTTACACTCCACACGACCGGCGCCGCATTGAAATGGGATCTTCAAGGTGTCGGCAAAGTGAAAAAGCATCGACTGCTGTTGAACATTCATTACGATACCGTTTATGGGCCTAAGAGTAACTTCCAGGAGTGTGAGCGGTACGACGGTCTCGCTCCAAACGGGCAATCTGAATTGAGGATGCGAGGACCGGGCGTCATCGACGCCAAGGGGGGAATCGTCGTCATGCGCTGGGCTGTCTTGGCGGCCAGAAAATTCTTAGATCTCTCCAATCTGGACTTAACCATTATCCTGACGCCAGATGAAGAGATCGGCTCACCCGCATCGATCGAGCTTTGGAAGAAGATCGCTGGGCAGTTCGATTTTGCAATGCTGTACGAACCCACGCTTGCGGACGGATCTTTGGTCTCGCATCGAAAGGGAACTGGCACATTTATAGTTCTTGTACATGGGAAATCAGCCCACTCTGGACGGAATTTTCATGACGGTCGAAATGCTATCGTACTCGCTTGCAAGGTGGCCTTGGCCATGGACGCGCTCAATGGCCAGCGTCCTGATGTGACCGTCAACGTCGGACGAATCCGTGGAGGTGCGGCAGTCAATGTAGTACCCGACTTGGCCGTACTTCGGATCAATGCTCGAGTCTCATCCCACGAAGATCAAGTGTGGATTGAGTTACGGGTACAACAAATAATCCAATCGTTTTGTGAGCCTGATTCCGGCTACCTCTGTGAACTGCATGGCGGAATCCATTCAGCTCCCAAGAGCGTCGACGACACCACTACCACATGGATGGGGCTGATACAACAGGCGGGGGCAAGCATCGGCGAATCCATTCACTGGAAACCGTCCGGCGGAGCAAGCGATGGCAACCGACTCGCTTCTTTGGGGCTATCGAATATTGATACCTTTGGCCCAGAAGGTGACTTGTTGCACAGCGATCAGGAATGGGTGCGGCTAAGCAGCCTCCCCCGAAAAGCAGCCTTTACGGTCGCGGTAATCAAAGCGATCGGAGCGACCACCGTACGCTTTTAGCAATTCTCGCTTAGATCATTTGCCGCCGTGCCAACGGTAATGTCCTCACCTTTAATCCCTTTGTTTAGGTTTCTTAATATTTCGTTCTCAATGAAATGGTTCTCGTGCTCAAGGGGGCCAGGTTTTTCGAGCACGAACACCGTTCTTCGGACTGAGCACGACATAAACTTTTTCCTTACGTCCGTATTGCCGTGTTTTGAATTTGGTAAAATAGCAAAAGCGCTCATCAAAAAAAGCATTGCTGCTCGCGCGGCGTGCAACAGAATTCGATGCGGAGAGGACGGCTGGCATTTGTGGCAAGTAAAATCCGGGGAACTGTAGTGCATGTCAATTCGGACGGCGATTTGATCACCGACATTGCCGAGGAGCAATTGGTTGGCGTTGGCCGGACAACCGACACCAAGATTGTGGTAGACGATGAACATGAGACCTACGGCCTGTTCGATTCCAGCCACGATCAACCCTCGATGACCCTAATCGCCATTATCGAGCCAAAACAAACGCTTCGTCTTCATCTCGTATCGGACTCAGCAGCCATGATGTTAGGCGTTACCAAAGGCGCAAAGGTCGAAGTACGATGGTAGTCCTACCTATTTATTCCTGTTTCCCAACAACAAACCACGGACGAGAAAAACATGACTCAAACAACTTCCAGTTTGAAATTTAGTTCGCTAGGACTTCGCTCAGCAATTATCGTTAGCACGCTGATGCTACTGGGTTTCGTCGTCTTGCCCTATTGTTTTGCCCAAGAAAAGCCTTCCAAAATGCTTCGACACATTGTGATGTTCCAATTCAAAGAGGCCAGCAGCAAGGAGGACATTCAAAAAGTCGTTGACGCGTTTCGTTCGCTAAAAAAATCCATTCCACAGGTTGCAGCTTTTGAATATGGAACCGACAACAGCCCAGAGGGTCTTTCGAATGGCTTTACGCATTGCTTCCTCGTGACGTTCAAAACGGAAGCAGACCGAGAGGTTTATTTGCCACACCCCAAGCACAAAGAATTCGTCGAAGTGCTTAAGCCTCACCTCGATAAAGTGCAAGTGATCGACTATTGGGCTTCGGAATGAATCGATGGGTCATGTCGATCGCCAAAATGCAATTGGACAACACGAATACGAGAATGAACCAAAATCCAATATTTTTGGCAATTCTCGCTGATCGCTAGGAACTGGTTGCGAGGCTTCGCCTGGGCTGCGCGACAAATAGCAGTTTCGATATTTATTTCTCGCGTAACCCAGGCAGAGCATCCAGAGCATTGCATTCCCAGGCGAAGCCAGGGAACGAGAATGTCGAATACTTGCAGCACCTTGTATTAACTCGACTTCGTCACGTTAGTTCCGGCCCGTGCCGCTCGTATTGAGTCGATTACTGCTAAGGGGCCGTACATTTGCAATTGAGTTCGATTATCATTTATTAAGATTAAAGGACACTTCTAAGCCAGCAACGTCCGAAGGTTGCGGCACCGAAGCGTTCCTGAAAAGCCTTTGCCTGTCTTTCTGATTCCTATCTCGAAAGGATTTAACAATGTCGGTATCTCGTCAAACAAAACGCCGTGGTTTTCTACAGGGAGTCGCCGTTGCGGGGACTGCAACTATTTTAAGCCCCTCGATGAACCGGGCTTTCGGCTTCCAGTCACCTAACGATCGACCGGTTTTTGCCACTATCGGCCTGCGAAACCAGGGCTGGGAGATCACGAACAAGTCATTTAAGTTCGCTGATTTCGCCGCATTCGCCGATGTCGATTCCAACGTCCTCGGAGCCAACGTCGAGAAGGCGGAAAAGGCACAAAAAAAGAAACCGGACGCCTACAAGGACTATCGAAAGATCCTGGATCGAAAAGACATTGATGCCGTCATGATCGCCACGCCCGACCATTGGCACACCAAGATCGCGGTAGAAGCCATGTACGCCGGCAAAGATGTCTACTGTGAGAAGCCGCTCACGCTGACGATTGCCGAAGGCAAGTTGATCGAGAAGGTCGTCAAGGAAACCGGCCGTGTCTTTCAGGTTGGTACCATGCAGAGAACGGAATCGGATCAGCGGTTCCTGCAGGCCATCGCTTTGGTCAAAAACGGGCGCATCGGCACCGTTCAAAAGGTGACATGCGGTATCAACGGCATGGAAGCTTCGCCTGTGATTCCAGTTGTTCTCGTTCCTCAGGAACTGGACTGGGAACTCTGGCTCGGCCCTGCACCGAAAGTGGATTATCGAGCACTCCCAGAAATGCGAAAGGGATACGGTGGTGGCGTGCCGCTTTTCAGCAATTGCCACTACGCCTTCCGAAACTGGCACGAATACTCCGGTGGGAAATTGACCGACTGGGGCGCTCACCACGTCGACATCGCTTGCTGGGCTCTCGGTGCCAGCAACACAGGCCCGAGCAAAGTGACCCCAGTCGAATTCAAGTTGCCGGTCGAATACAAGAATGGGCACCCGTTGGTTCAGGATCAGTACAACGCGGCCACGGACTTTAAAATCAAAGTCGACATGCCCAATAAAGTCGAAATGATTATCACGAGTGAGGGGGACAATGGCATTCTCTTCGAAGGCACCGAAGGTCGGTTCTTTGTTAATCGAGGCAAGATTTCGGGCAAGCCGGTAGAGGACCTGAAGGACAAACCTCTGCCTGAAGGAGCCATCGAAACCGTCTACGGTGGAAAAGTCAGCGAGAACCACACCGCCAACTTCATCGAAGGCATCAAGTCTCGCAAGCAACCGATCTCCGACGTCTGGTCGCACAACCGCATGCTCGAAATCTGCCACCTCTCCAACATCGCTATGCGACTGAACCGCGAACTTAACTGGGACCCAACCAAACGAGAAATCATCGGTGACTCGCAGGCAAATTCGTTCCTCACCCGCGAAAATCGCAAAGGTTACGAAATCAACATGTAAGTCGCGACCCCATTGTATTTCGTGGGTCACTCTTGTGGCTGGACATGCCCCGGGCTTCACGCCAGGGGTTATGACCATCCGTTCTAGACTAGAGGGATGGTAAAAATCCCCGGAGTAAAACTCGGCGGCATTTCCTCATGCAGTTCCTACGGCTTCGGTTTGACGATCAACTCTCCGTTCATCACCATCCAGTGTCCTGGGAAGGTGCAAAGATAGGGGTAGCGTCCAGCCTCATTCGGGACCCGGAAGTAGATAGCTCCCTCCCCTTTCGGCTCCACAATATCCGTGTAGCAGACTACGTCTTGACTATCCGGGACATAATGACGAAGAAAGGCATCTGGATCATTTACCAATCGGTTGGTAAGGTCCCCAATTTTCTCAAGGCTCCCCGGCTTGATGAGCGCCCAATTGTGAGGCACAACATCCGGATTTCCAAACGTCAGCTTAATGATCTCGTCAGCCGTCGCCTCTAGCGTACGTGTGGAAAATTGCAAATTTTCGCGGGACTCGATTCGCACCATTCGCGCATCGGGAAGTCTCGTTCGCCATGGGTTTGGAACGCTCCGTTTGAGCCACTCTATGTCTCGAATCATCGGATGAGCAAGCATCGCTTTGCCCTTACGAGCCTGGTAGTTTGGAATATCAACTCGGTCCGTGTCCATCGCATTCACCGTTGCAAACAGCTCCTGTGGATCAGCACTATTGTCGATTTGAACTCGCAAATGCAATTGACTACAAAGTTGCAAGTCGGGGATCTCTAGAAATAGTGTCTGTCCCTGGTCCATGACATGCGACGAGGAAATGGGCAAGCAATCGTGGCCGATCATGGGGGAATGCAAAACCGAATACTCTTTGGAACCATAGCCAGGCGAATAACGATAGTTCCAGCACTGAGCAAAATGCGCGAGCGGATTTCCCACGTCCTCGGATTGGATCGGCTTTCGAAAACGAATGGCAACTCCATTGGCATGTACGTGGAACCCCGTCGGCAACTGGATATCTTCTCCGGTATAACGCAGCCTCTGAAAGCAACCTGCATCCGAAGTATACGATCCCCAGCCGTTCATTCCTGACAAGTACAATTGCCCATCTGTCGGATTCAGATGGGCTCGATGGACACCAGATCGGTATTCGCCCGGCAACGGTACAACGGCTCCTTGCCATTGATCTCCCACTTGATCGCGCAAGACCATCATGGCGGTGCCGGCGCCGTAAGATGTGTGTACGAGGTGGTCGTTGAGTGGTCCCATTCTCGCGTCATTGACCCAGACTTGGCCGCCGCTGGAATTGTCCAAACCGCGAGGCAAGTAGACTAGTGGCAGCTCGACGGACTGGCCTTCTTTCGGACCGCGGTAGCCGTAGAACGGCGTCGGATCCGTGGCAAAATCGATCGCATCTTTGGCAGCTGGGTTCTTTGGAATAATCTGTGTGATCATGGATGTGGGAGTCCAGTCCCCTTCGGAATTCGGAACAGTGAGAGTTCCATCGGGTAACAGTCCAAGTCCATCAGGATTTCGGAAACCTGTCGCAATGACCTTGGCCGTTTTGCCATCCCTTGAGATTTGAACAATACCCTGACTGCCAGAGGCAATATAGAAATTGCCAAATCGGTCACGCTGCAACCCGCAAATGTAATCGTGGCCTCCGGGTGACGTTTCAAACGCATTGGAAAAACACTCATACCAATCGGTCTCAAGGTCGCCATTCAAATCATGGAGCCTTGTGATTTGATTTCTTCCCAGCACATAGATCTTCTCGTCGTCTACCCAGACTCCTAAGGCTTGATTCAGCCCGCTCGCAATGCGTCGCCAGCGTGCCTTGGGATTTGGCTTATTCGAGTTAGCGGATTCGGTCCGTGACTTCGCGTCATACGATATCCCTTCCACACGCCAGACGTCGCCATGCATCGTGGCAACGATTGCAGTCCCGTCTTTGAGAAATGCGTGATCCCCACATGCGATCGGAATGTTCCAAGGGTTCTTCACCGGGACTTCGATCGTGTCGATTGCGAAGCCTCTTCCTTTGCCTATAACAATATTGGTTTCCATGGCGAACGGCCATTGCTTGGGCCCGCCTGAGAGGAGCTGCCGCAGTGGGTGTTTTTGCTTCGGTGCAACAATGCGTTTGAATTTCCCACCGTTCATGGTTGGTGCGTCAATGAACTCAATTCCGTCCGCCGTGAAGCAAAATAGAATATTGTCTTGATGAACGAAGTAGCCCTGGTATTCGATCTTGGCGTTGGCAAGTTCGGGCAGGAGCTGACGAATCGATTTCGCTTCGTCCGGCAAAGCGGATTCTTTTCCAACCATTCGAAGGCCATCCATAAACCCGTGTCGCACGTCCGAATACCCAAGAAAACCACCCGACCATATTTTTTCGTAAGTCATTGTGTCTGGGTTAAAACAAGCTGACCATGCCCGCCCGGTACCCATCCGAAAACAGACCGCTCGAGAGATAGGTTTTTTTTCCGAGTGAAACACACCGCACTGGACCAAACCTGGAACGACCAAATTCCATTCGTTACCCTTCCATGATGCCTCGTCTTGGTTTCCCCAATGCCCAAAATCTTCGCCATTCAAGCCTGGAAAAGAAGCCAACCATTCAGGTCGTTTGGCTTGCTTGGAAAAATAGGCCGCTTGCTTCGTGTAAAAATCGTAAACTCGATTGCGGTTTACAGTTTGAGTCCAGGCTGGCCGCAAATCTCGATGAATCGGTTCTCGCACCAACGGAAACGTTGCGGGTTCGTGCGTATTGGCCTTCCGAATCGTGGCTTCGATCGATGGCATGTCTAGATCTTTGTTTTGACCTAGTACAATCAGGAAGCGCAGCAGGTCGGCTTGATCCGCTGGATTGAGTGACTCGATCAGCCCCATCGGCATGAGCGAAAGGCCATTGGCTTGGTTTTCGATTTCGGCGCGACTGACTTTCGTTATCTTCTGTGTTGCCGGGTCTCGAAGCGCCAAGACTTCGTCCGAGGACTCGGACTCAACGACATAACCAGTCATCAGTTCGCCATCCTTGGTAGCGAGCTTGACCGGTTGAAACTCCTTGGCGACTAGCCGATTTGGCCAATGCAGACTTTCTGCGATTTGGGCTGGAGTGCGCTCTTTGCAAATGCGGGTCAGTTCAGGTCCGATGCTTCCGCCCGTTTCTCCGACCCGGTGGCAGGAAAAACAAGCCGACTTAGCCTGCGTGTAAACGCGTAATCCACGAGCGAAGTCACCTTGATCATTCGATCGCGAAACGAGCGCGTCGACGGTTTCTTGTGAGAACGGTTTTTCACTTGAGGAATCAACCGACTGCCCGATCACCGGTCTGCAAAATGCAATCACCATTAAGAAAATAAACTGGCCAAACTGGTTCCAACCGAGGAAATCTGCGGGTGAGCGTTCACCGCTGGCACTCCAAAAACAATGGTCTTGTGCTTGCATTCTAGGAAATTCTATAGTGGGAGGGGTTTCAAGGAGAAAATAGCAATTCCTAACTCTGATAATTCTATCTGGTAACTGGCTCATGTTGTTCGAACAACTCCTCTGCAAACACCGATTCGCCCTATTTGTTCTGTGGATAGCGTTGACAACGTTCTGCTGCGTACATGATACGTCAGGACAGGAACCGCCAGGATCATCCTTGCCGGATATGAGTAACTTCTTTGACTCGGATATCGAGCCTATTCCCGACGACGAACGCGCGGTGGATCCCAAACTCGTATTGCCGAATTCTTTAGCAGAAGTGCCGTTGCCTGTCTCGGCTGACGAACGGCAGGAACTCTCCACGTGGGTGCGGTGGCTGGTGCTGCGAAACCTACCGCCAAGCTTTGAGGACAATCGCAAATGGGGACGCGAAAAGGAGGTTGTTAATGGGATCAGTTTTCGCCGTGAAGGCTGGAAGATTGAAACCAAGCGCAAAAGAAAAACAGTCAAGCATGGTACATGGTCGCGATACTATATCGAGTTTGTCGACCCAGCCGCTAACTTGCAAGTCAACATCCAAAAGATGGAGTTTCCAAAGTCAGGCCCTATTCGGATAGCAACTCAGGTCATCGCCCCGCTCAAACTCTTTGGCCGAGTCAGCGAATGGCGGCGCGATGTTCAATGGATCAGCTTGTCCACCAACGCGGAAGCGACCATTGAATTGAACGTAGCATGTGACATTCATGTCGTTGTGAACCCGCTTAAGATTCCACCGGATGTCGAGTTTCGGCCGGTCGTTACCAACGCAACCGTCGCGCTACAAGACTTTGAGGTGCATAACATCAGTCAATTGCATGGCCCTTTGGCTGAACTTTTAGGCAAAGGAATCCGAGAGGTCTTGGACAATCGACTAGAGGATTACCGGGAAAAACTGGTTGTGAAGATGAATTCCGAGATCACGAAACAAAAGGGAAAGCTCAAACTTTCATTGCAAGACTGGATGCAGACTTCGGTTCAAAAAAAGGCCGAGTGAATTGTGGCTGGTAACGCTATTGTCGTCTTTCGCTCCGTGAAAGTGCGGTTCGTTAACGCTCTTTCGCGGAGCGAAAGGCGACAATGGATCACCCGAATCGGCCCGTGATGTAGTCCTCGGTCTCCTTCAACTTGGGATTGGTAAAAATCTTGGATGTTAGCCCAAGTTCCACCAAGCGCCCCAGATACATAAACGCGGTGAATTCGCTGATGCGAGATGCCTGCTGCATGTTGTGCGTAACAATCAGGATGGAATAGTCCCCTTTCAGCCGTTCGATCAGATCCTCGATCTTCCCCGTTGCTAATGGATCGAGTGCAGAACAAGGTTCATCCAAGAGCAACACTTCAGGATCGCTTGCGATCGCTCGGGCGATGCACAATCGCTGTTGCTGTCCGCCAGAGAGACCAAGACCACTTTCGTTTAGACGGTCTTTGACTTCTTCCCACAACGCCGCCCCGCGCAGTGACTGCTCACAAACTTGCATCAATCGCTGCTTGTTTCTCTCGCCATCAATGCGGAGCGGGTAGACCACGTTTTCGAAGATACTCATCGGGAACGGATTGGGTTTTTGAAATACCATCCCCATCCGTTTGCGAAGCTGAATAACATCCACACCAGGCGCGAAGATCGAGTCCTCACCCAGGAGCATGTCCCCTTCGATCCGAACCGAATCAATCAGGTCATTCATGCGATTGACGCTCCGCAACAGCGTTGACTTGCCACATCCACTCGGGCCAATCAAAGCCGTCACTTTACCTTTAGCGATCGGCATCGAAATGTTATACAAGGCCTGCTTGCGTCCATAGAAAAGATTAAAATTGACAATCCTTAGGACCGGGTCCTCTTGCAATACTTCCTCGTGAAAAACCGACTCAACGTGTTTGCCGTCGGCGATAGCCTTTAGTCTGTCCATAGTTTCATTCGATGCGTCTCTAGAATTGGCTGCCTTGGAATCTTTTGCGAAGTCTTGCCCGGAGCCAGATCGCGGTCGCGTTGAGCAACGTGACGATGGTTAACAAAAGCAGCGTGGCCGTAAACACCATCGGCTTGGCGGCTTCGCTGTTCTGGCTTTGAAAACCAAGGGAGTATATTTGAAAACCCAGGTGCATGAACGAACGAGAGCCATGAAAAAAAGGAAATTCGAAATCGAGCGGCAATTCCGTTACCAGCGGAATCGCCCCGACCAACATCAATGGAGCAACTTCACCGGCCCCTCGAGCCATAGCCAATATGAACCCCGTGATAATCCCTGGTCGCGCATAGGGTAAAACGATTCGTTGCAAGGTTTGCCATTTCCCAGCCCCACATGCATAGGACCCCTCTCTGAGGGAGTTGGGCACCGCGGCCAGTGCTTCCTCTGTCGCCACAATCACGACCGGTAGGGTAAGCAGCGCCAACGTACACGAAGCCCACAGCAAACAACCTTTTCCAAAGGTTGGGTTGGGCAATGTGGCTTCGTAAAAACCGTTAAAAAAAGGAGATTTTACAATTAAACTTATTATTCCAATCAAACAGAGGAGCCAAAACACTCCGCCGAAACGTGCAAGACGTTTTCGGAAAGGTGACATTTGGGCAGGGGAGCCAGAACCGAGTGCCGCAAGAAAAAAGGCCCCAGTTCCCGCCAGCGTGGTCACCATAAGGGCAACGAACCAAAGGCTCGATGGCCAAGGCGTGAACCCCGCTTTGATCGGTCCGCCATCAACAAAACCACCAATGGTGTAGCAAAAAAAGGAAAGTCCAAAAACACCATAAACAATACTGGGAACTCCGGCGAGGTTGTTGATACTGATTCGAATGATACTCAATACCAAGCCGCTCTTGGCATATTCTCGCATGTAGAGCGCAGCGATTACGCCGAATGGCATGACTGCGATGGACATGATCAATGTCATGACGATCGTACCCCAGAGTGCAGGAAAAAGTCCGCCCTCGATGCCACCCTCGCGTGGTTGCCCAAACAAGAATTCACCCCAGCGAATTGCGTAAAGACGTGCCTTGCCAATCATGCCAAGTCGATTTGGCTCAACCAGTCGAACGATATCGGAGACCAATACCGTTTTCTCTCGCAATGCGGCCACTCGCGTAAGCTTTTTTTCAATATCATCCGCCAACCAAAACCGCTTGATGCCCGTAGGTAAGTCAATCGTTAACATCGACTGCGTCGGGCTAAGTTGCAATTGTTCGAAAGAGCGGGTGGAAGCGGCGCCTGTTTCGTCCAATCCAATCAACTTTGCCAACTCACTTCCCACATCCACGGCCGATGTCTTCTGGGGAAAGGAAGCTCCATTGGTCGATGCGATTTGGGTACCATTCCTCGTGAATTCGCCAAGCCAGTCTAGCGACGGAACTTGAAGTGTAAGCGCTTCGGCTTGCAATCCCGCTTCGAGTCGAGCAATCTGCAAATTGAGAACGTATTGCAATCGAGATGCCGACTCAGTCACCTCGATTACGGTTTCGATAGCCCGCCTCGAAGTGGCAGGCAAAGTTTGCAACCGCCCCCGAATCTCCGAAAGCGTCGAGGACAAAGGAACGAGCTCATCGTCGAATCGACTCTTAGCCGCGATCTCAATTCGTTCCAATTGGGTCAACTGGTCAGGTTGCGTGATAAGCTTTTTCCATGCCTGAATGGACGCCTTCCATTCGAGCCAACTTGCTTCCGAAATAGACGTCGCTGTCGCAATCTGGGTTGCCTCGTCTGCAATCGACTGCAGGTCTGTTCCATCGTGAATTTCCGCTTTTCGAACACCAATGCGCGAAGTTGAGAGCTGGCGATCCAACCGCCCAAGTTTCTGTTTCGACGTTTCAATCTGGTCGAGCAGTTTCGATTGCCTGCGTTGGGATTCCTCCACGGCACTTTCCAAAGCGGATGCGTCGACGGTGGCATGAACGGAATCCCCCGAGGCCTTCCCTCCAATGAGCCTTGCTTCCCATTCGGCTCTCAGCTCGGTAGCAAATGCATCTAACAAGTCGCCCCATTCCTTCTCCGAATCCGGTGAGGCACTCGTTCTGAGGCTAGAGGCGTCGATCGCAGGAAGCAAGGGTTCCAGGTTGTCGATCAAGACTTTCAGGCTCGCAAATCTCGAATCTAACTCAGGTGCAAAGGACTGTTCCAATCGACTTGGAAATCCATAGAGAACTCCCCATTCGCGACGTTCCAAAAGCCAAATTTCTTCTGGTTTGTAAGTCTTTCCTGAATGAAGATCATCGGGCCTAATATTCATGGCAATATACGGAACGAAAGCAAAGTGTCGGCTGCTCACGTCGTAGTTGCCGGTACGAAGATACAACTGTGTCGAGTCTGCTTGATCCCGGCCCGCCAAGATCTCTTCGGCTTTTTCTCGACTCTTTTCGTCGAGCGAACCAATGGACTGGCGACTAATGTTGAACGGTTGACTGGACTGAACTTCACCCGCTTCCAATTCGCCATTGTTCAGAGGGATGAATACAAAAGATCGCTGCCAATGAGTCGCGAGCCCTTTGTAAAGAATCAGCCCTAGCAGTGCAGCGATCATGCTGCAAGCAATGGCAAACATGCCGCCGGTCAGCCACACCATCGACTCACCTTGCGCGATGAGGCTTTGTCCGGTCGATTTAGTTCTCGCATGGTCTTTCACAGTTGGTACGCTCGCTTTCGAAAACGCAATCGTACGATTTCCGCGACCGTATTCGCTACCAACGTAAAACAAAACAAAAGGAAGGCTGCCAAAAACAATGCATGAAAGTGGGTTGAACCACGGGCTGCCTCAGGCAGTTCGGTCGCGAGTGTCGCTGACAACGTTCGATACCCGTTCATGGGATTGACGTCCATCACTGGAGTGTTGCCCGCAGCCATCAAAACGACCATGGTCTCTCCTACCGCTCGGCCAAACCCAATCATGATTGCGCTGAATAGTCCGCTCATGGCGGTCGGAATCACAACTCGAATCGTAGTCTGCCAGGTCGTAGCACCACATCCGAGGGACGCACTTCGCAAATGCTGCGGAACGGACTGGAGGGCATCTTCGGAGATCGTATATATCAAGGGGATGATTGCGAATCCAAGGATACCACCTACCAGCAATGCGTTTCGTTCCTGATACGGCCCGAGAACCGACCCGCGAGGATCCATTCCAGACGTCGAAAGACACCAAGCGGCAATGGCTGAAATCGTCAGTGTGGCGAGGGTTGCACATCCGAATAGCCCCAAATGAACTATCGAAAAACGCAAGGGGCTCATCCGACGAGCTAAGATTTGAACATAGGGATTCAATGGACCGCTAAAAAACCAAGCGACGAAAAGCGAAACCGGAAACAAGGCTAGGCAAAACCAGCCGGACCAGCCGGAACCGTCATTGCTGGATAACCACTGGATCAGGTTGCCATTAAACAAGATAGATTCCACCGAATCTGCTAGCCAACTTGCAATCAGTATTCCTAGCGGAATAAGTGCGAAGAGAATAGGCAATCGCAAGTAGCGCATGCGAATCGCTACGGTTGAGGGAATGATAAGCCAAAGGTGGGACGACAAGAGAAAGAAAAACAAAACCGCAACCACGGAGAGCAAAACGGACATTAGGTTATCCCTCAAAATCGGGGCGAGGACCAAGGCGCCGATAAATCCTAGCACCACGCTTGGCACACTCGCCATCAACTCGATGACGGGTTTAACGCGTGCTCGCCAGCGACTGCTCATGAACTCGCTCCCGAAGATCGCGGCCATCAATGCAATGGGAGCCCCAATAAGCAGCGAGAAAAAAGTTGCCTTGAGCGTACCAAAGATCAACGGCAAAAATCCAAACTTGTATTCTCCCTCGACTGTCCCGGTACTGCTTTGCCAAATGTGTTGTGGTGAATCATAGCCTTCGTACCAGATGCGACCAAAGAAGGAACTGAGCGATGCTTCCGGGAACGGAACATTCAATCGCCACAAGTCGACTTGGGTTTCCGTCAAGAGTCCTACGCATGCCGCGTTCGCAGCAAAAAATACGCGAGGATGAACGCTAGAGCCTTTGACTGGTTGCGTTTCCCAAGATACTAATTGACGATTGGTGGGCACATAATACACGGCCCCTTTTCCTGATTGAAATTGAGCAGCGACGATGCGACTCTCGGGTGATGCCGCAAGACCCGTGATCGGCCCGTCTTCGCCTGCAAAACGGTGAATCGACAGCAACTCCTGACCCTCGGGCGTTGCGGTGGTTGCCACACTTTCAATATGGCCTGACTCGCTCCCGATCATCAAGGTTGATCGGCCCAAGAGCGGCACCGACACGATTGCTTTGCTTTCCGTTCCGGCAAGCGACTTATGTGTTAATCCCGCGATTAATTCCGATTCGCCGGAAGGGGACCAAACCACCACTCGCCCTTTTGCATCAAGCGATTGAATCTGCTCCGAACGAGAGCCAACCATCAAGCCGATCACCGCGGCGGAGGGCTCCGCGAGCTTAGGGACCTGCGACCAAGTTTTGGTTTCCTGTGTGATCGATCCAGAAAAACTATTGACTTTATTGTCGATCACACCCATTGCGATCGAATGCCCATCGGTTGCACCCCAGGCCCAGGCTTGCGATTCGTCGAAACTCGACGCCGCTTGAGGATTCCGCCAATCCACGCAACGTACCGGTGCCTCGAAAACGGAAATGGGTGGATGGAAAATTACTTCGCTAATCAGTTGCTTTCGCACAAGACCACTCGACATCGACCGATACAAAACTCCGTCGTATGAAGCGTTCCCGGTATGCAGGGAGGAAGCAATTTCAATTGGAACATCCGCTTTTGATATAAACTCCACGTCAATGGCCAGAGTGATCGGTCGAACCGAACCGTCTGCATAGCCCGCCAGCATGCTTGAATCGTTGTCCGCGACCGAGCAACATTCGATTTCTCCCAATGGCTTCGGAACGGACTCGTTGTTTGCGGGATGGGTGCTTAGCAACTCCCCGGACGCAATAGAACGGACCGTAACATAGTCCCCACGGTGAAGTATCCACAGCAACTCGAAATACTCGTCGACTCCACAAGCAACAGGCGTTGCTGCGTTCAAGGACAGGGCCGAAACCATCTTCCCATCGGCAGGTTGCGGGATTTTCGTTAAGGGTACCGAGGTCAAAAAGGTGGCCGAGTTTCTTTGGAAAAGCGGAAGTACATTTCCAAGCAATACTAACACCACCAACATGACGACTAGAATCGTACCGATGCCGCCGATCGTGATCACTTGCTTTGCCACGCGATCCGATACTCGAACCCACCAAGATGAATTGCGATCGCGCCGGTGTCGGGAAGTCTGTCGTTGCAAATCGTTCACAAGTGCTTTGGCAAACGGTTAGAGTCGTCGGTGGCACAGCAAAAGGCTGTGAAATTATTGTCGCCTTTCGCTCCTAGGCTGCGAATTATTGTCGCCTTTCGCTCCGCGAAAATGCGCTTCGTTAACGCACTTTTGCGGAGCAAAAGGCGACAATGTCGTGCTTCCCGAGTTTCTACCAACCGCTTAAGGATCGATGCCTACCATCTTCAAAGCCTTGGCCGCGGTTTTTGCATCCACCGGAAAATACCCATCCTTGACAGCTAACTCTTGGCCCTCCCTACTGAAGATAAATTTGAGGAACTCTTTTCGAAGTGGCTCAAGTTTGCTCGTCGGCTTGTAGTTGACCGCAAGGAACAAGTATCGTCCCAATGGATACTTTCCATTGTAAGCATTTTCTTCCGTTGGATCGACCGCTGGCTGACCCTTCTTTGGCGACAGCGCAATTGGCTTTACGGCTTCGGTCTTATAACCAATACCGCTGTATCCCATCGCGAATCGATTTTCGCCTACGGATGCGATCACCGCAGTGCTACCTGGCTGCTCATTGACTCGATCTCGGAAGTCGCCATTTCCCATCGCCTTCTCCTTGAAGAAACCATACGTTCCGGATGCGGCATTGCGACCGAAAATCGCAATCGCTTCATTCTCGTAATCGCCTGTAAGTCCAAGCTGTCCCCACTTGTTGATCGCGTCACCGCCAAGTTTGCGGGTGCCGGAAAAAATGGAGTCAACCTGTTCCATACTAAGACTTTCCAAGGGGTTGTCACGATGGACATAAACCGCCAAAAGATCGATGGAAGTTGGTAACAAAACTGGTTTGTAGCCGTATTTCTTTTCGAAGTCAGCGATTTCATTCGATTTTGCGTCGCGACTCATCGGACCAAAACTTGCTGCACCCTCGATCAAAGCCGGCATCGCCTTGGATGAACCTTGTCCCTCGACTTCGGTTCGAACCCCTTTGTAGTATTCCTTGAATTTTTCCGTCCACAGAGTCATCAAGCTATTCATCGAGTCGGAACCAACCGATTTGATCTGCCCGGAAAGACCGGCTGCCGGTTTGTACATGGGCAGTTTCGGATCAACCTTAACCTCGGCAAAGGCGTTTTTCATTGAAAAAACCGACAAAGATGCGATGGACACCATGCCGAAAGCAACTAAGTGAAAGACAAATCGAGGTCGCATCGTATTCTCCGAGGTTAGGACGGCATTCAATCCTCGGAATTGTTCCACAAAACCAAGAAACCACTAGGTAGCGTTTGTTAAGAAAAGGTTAATTTTAGACTTCCCTTGTTGAGCGGGAGCTTGTCTCCTCTCGCTTGTTCCCCCTGGTTGAGTGGGAGCTTGTCTCCCCTCAACCATGTTTTGGAGTCCTACTCGCCATGGCTGATTCACTCTCGCCAGAAGACTGATTCGCCGTTGGCCTTGTATCGAACAGCAAGATGGGGCGTTTCAATGGGTACTTGTTTTTGGAATAGCGATTCCACCGCTGCGATGATCATGCCTGAGGTTAGCAACGTGCGTTCCACCGGATAAGGAGTCCGGCCCGTCAAAACGACATCTTCGATGTGACGAGCCAGCGGGTTGAAAAAGTCCGCAGTCGTTGAACCGTGCGTCGGCATCGGCAAGTACATTTGACACGAAACAAGTGCGCCGGTGTCAGACCGCAGGCCAGCGTAATTGAAGTCGCGGATCGGACACAGGAACATGCATGTGCGAAAGCCGTCGTCGTGCTCAATAAAATAGGCGGTTACCGAATCTTTCATGACTTGTTTGGCCCATTCATACGTAACTGGAGCGGTTGGAAATCCGCCTTCCACTGGCAAATTGTGACTTCGCGTTAGTGCGGCCACGAACAGTCGCCTAGTATCGCTTCGATCTGCAATCTCCATTTCTTGCCACACTCGATCCCCTGTAACAGCCAGCACGCGTTTCACACCCGACTCACCGCCGCGGCGCCGTTCGGACATACACTGAGCTGTTTCCAAACCATGGAAGTCGTAGCTATCGACACCTCCATAACAAACACATACGCTTTCTTTCAGTGGCGTATCTAGCGCAATCTCGGTAGCAGGCATTCGCCAAGTGACTGGGAGCGATGAACCCGCCAAAAAAGGGAATTTTAATCGAACCGAATCCGCCACCATCTCTTTGCACTCGGACCAAACGGTTGACAAGTGCTTGTCATTGAACACAGGTACGCTTCGTCCTGAATCCTCAAAAACCTTTACGACCTTCTTGAACCACTCATAGCGAGGGTATCGTTTTTGCCCCATCTCGTTGACGGGATAGTCGCCATGCTCGGCGATAATGACCACTCCGTCCACGGCAAGTTTCGACGTTCCCAACGTCAACGCATCCTCGATCGTCGGGCAGGACCTTAGCCGATACTTTTCAATCCGTTGTTTCCCCAAATCCGCATCGCCGAACTGATCAATAAAAACCGATGCAATATCAAAGCGAGGTTCTTGCCACCGTCCTGCAAACGTGTATCCCATCGCATGTCGATCTAGAAAATGCTGGGCATGAGAATGCTGATACACCTTGGTGCCTAAAAAAGCGATCCGCTTGCGCTGGACCGGCGACGCTTGCCCAATAGCAAATTGGGAAGCTGCGACCCCCATCCCGGCCAAATATCCAAAGGTTCTTCGATTGAGTTGCATTTTCATTCTGTCATCAAGATGATTTTTAAGACGTTAGCAGCCACCATTGTAAACAGTTCGCATCCCCTCCTTTCAATACGTAGAAAGATTTCTATTGGGACCCGACCTTGCGCCAACCACGTCGTCAACTTCCGCTGCGTCTACGCCAAAATTGCGACCTCCCGAATACGGCCAATCGTAGGATGGAATAGATTGCGAGTATTCCAATTCCAAATGGGAAAGCCGCCTCGAATCCCACATCTCGAAAAGCAATTGGGCCAAGAACCTTTCGCGAAACTTTGAACAAGCCAACGATCTCATGCGCTCGCTTTCCGATTACAGAGAATGACCCAAATCGAAGACGTTCATCTGCAACATCGATCCGGGTAAGCGTCTGGGGGCGTGCCTGCGAAAAAAACAAGTGAGTGCGGAACTCTGGTAAGGGGACTTTGCCTGACCGGTCCAGCGTCAGCCGAGCACCATCGATGCTGTTTTCCCGCAGTACGTCCAGCAACGTCTCAAACTCGGTTCCGAGAACCAGCGGTCCCGTACCAACTCCCAATTCGACCAACCAAAAATCTTTGCCTTTCATTTGCATTGCTCCGGAACTTCCATGCCGTCTGGATTGATAAAGAAACTTCGGCCATTCAGAACGACTCTGGCTTTACCTCGATCGAAAATTTCTGCATGCTCGTACTTCACAGGGATTACGAGCTTTGCATGTTCGTCGAGGAACGCAACGCGACCGAATGAAATTGCAACCCTCCGGGGCGTACGCACTCAATTTACTCGGCCTTTCCGAACAGGTTCCCGCCAAGATTGTGTTCCTGACTGAAGGCGAATCTCGAACGCTAAAGATCGGGTCGATGACGATCCAGCTTCGCCGCACGACTCCTCGCAATATGGCGACGGCGGGACGACTGAGCGGTTTGATCATCCAAGCCTTTCGATCACTGGGCAAAGAGCATTGACGCAGGCTCGAATCGACAAACTGAAGTCCAACATTCCGTTGAAGCCGCGAAAGGAACTGCTTAAAGACCTTGCCCTGGCCCCGGCTTGGATGTATCCGATCTTTCACGAAATAGCGGAGTCGCAGCCACAGAGAGGCGGCCAATGAATTCAAGTTTCTTAAGCCTGCCTGAGACCCAGCGACCCAGCGACGAAGGGCGATTGAAGAAGCCGCGGTACGTCAAGGCGTATCTCCTGTGATCATGGAAAAGGACTTCTGGGTTTGCTACATATTGTCGATTCTATTTCGTTGTGAATTTGGCGAGTCGTTGGTTTTCAAAGGCGGCACGTCGTTGTCGAAAGTTTTCGGTGCAATCAACCGGTTCTCTGACCGTACAAGGCATGGTGCCCGAGATCTTCTTGTTGGGCCCTGGTGATGCCGATAGAGTTGGCGTTCGTTAATCAATTCGCCTAATTGCGTCGAATTGAGCAAACGACACAGCTCGCTTGGTTTTTGTTTTCTTGGATCTATCGGCATCGGATCGACCTTTCACAATCGAGGCGTGGATCGTTACAATGAGAGTTCATCGGACAATCGGTTTCAATGAGGAACAGAGCATGGCTAGCGTTGAGGAAAGACTGGCAAAGGTCGAAAAAGAAATCGAGGAGTTGAAGACGAAAGCAGAGAATCAGTCCTCCAAGCAAGGATGGTTAAAGAAAATCGAAGGATCTTTCCATGACGATCCAGATTTTTTGGAGATCGTAAAACATGGAAAAGAAGCAAGAGACGCAGAAAAACCACAGGATTAGTTTTGATGTACGCCGTGTACGGCATGTTGAGAAGACGGCTTGAGCAGACAAGCGATTTGGATGTTTTTGTGAGCGTTGTTTCGTTCCATGAAGAGATAGTCGGATGGAACAAGTATTTGGCGAGGGCCAAGAACTCGCCCTCGTTGGTAAAAGTCTATTCAATGTTCTATCACTTCGTCGGCGTTGTTCAGTGCGCCGGCGTCAGTGATAGATCGAACGGTTGTTGGCAATTTAGCCGACTTGGGATTGACCTTGTTACCAACTCTGAAACATCCTGCTGCACAAAATGATCTGCTTCGGGAATGGAGACTAGAGTCAAATCCTTCTCTAGCCAATTTCAGGTTTCATAGGGTGTCGACCAATTGCTCTTTTCGTCGCGAGAAGTCCGCCATTTCGCTTCGACTAACTGAACATCCATCGCCAAAGATACGAGTCTTTGCCATTGTCGTTCACTAAGTAGAGGCATCCTTGATGCAGAACGAGCGATGATGCTGTGCCCCAGCCATTTCAAATAGGTTGAGCCTCGAGCATTCTTCGCCAAACTCTTTTCCATCGATGTCAAAACGAAACAATCCGACGTTACCGAAATAATAATTGACTCGTTTGCCGTCTGTTAGCGTTGTTTCAGAGGCGTAGCTGCTCTTGATATATACTTTTGGTATAGTAGTGTTCACTATGAGCGTCACCGCAGCAACTACTTTTTCACTTGCCGATTTCTGCATTGGCGTCCTGGGAAACTGGGTCGCGAGGCACTTGGACCCCGCAGAGAATGCGCTGGCCAAGTCAATCTATGACCGGCTAAGCAGCGATTCGGTAAACTTGCCACCAAATCATGATGTCGCTCGCGCTTGTCGGGATTCCTTGCTGCAAGCGTTGCTGATGATGGCGCAGGCAATGGAGCTGAAAATTCATCGGCCAAAGACGCTGGTCGAAGCGTTTGGCAATCGGCGCGACGAAGCGAGACGATGGAAACCGATGTTGCAATGGTGGAGCACCGAGGAAGGCAAATGGTTTGATGAATTCGTTCGCGAAATTCAGTCCGATGATTCACTCCAGAAATTTCGCTTGGAGATCTCCGACGCGTCGAGCTTAAATTATTCTTTGCGTACGCTGCCGGATGCGACGCTGGAGGATCTCTTCCGCCGAACATTATTCAACTGGACCGAGCGATGCGTTCAGACCGGAAAGCGGCCTGAATGTTTTGACGAGTTCGTTAAAAAGGGATGGCCGATTGAAGTAGACAAGCCCGTCGTATGCGTGACGCTCTACAAAGTCTGGTGCCTCTTCCTGCAAGACCATGTGAAGAAGAACGAAAAGGTATTTCGAATTCTTACCGTCGATTGGCTCGCATCGATCGACGAGCAATTGAAGGATCGCGGTCCAACGGCAGAGGAAATGGTGACCGCCGTACAAGCACCGCTAGGCGAACTGCGCATAGAGTTGGTCGCGAGACTGTCTGATCTCAGCCAGAAGCTGTCCGGACTAGAGCACAAGGCTGACGGTCTGAATCTCAGCATTGGCGAACTGCTTCAGTTGGGCAATGAGTTTCGCGCAGAAGTGGGTGAACACTTCGATTTGTTGTACCGAATTTTGGAACAACACAGTCGGCAGTTGGCGAACATTAGCGATAACACATCGAAGTCGCTAGAGAACGAAGCCGTAATTCTCAAGAAACTGGATCGGCTCACAACGCAGG
>Ga0105048_10000884_pt1 | contig 47867 bp, 32 predicted proteins | sample MAT05_FD_78382 | JGI IMG/M metagenome (GOLD analysis project Ga0105048, IMG submission 78382) | Freshwater microbial communities from Lake Fryxell liftoff mats and glacier meltwater in Antarctica - MAT-05 | ecosystem: Environmental > Aquatic > Freshwater > Ice > Liftoff microbial mat | place...
GCCAACGGCACTTGCACTCCGATGCCTGGCGACGGCCAGCCTTGCGGTCACGGGACGTACTGCGCTCAAGGCCTCGGCTGCGACGCGCTGAGCGGCAACTGCGCGGCGTTGCCGGGCGACGGTGAACCGTGCGCGTTGGGCTCGACCGGGCCGTGGCTGTGCGCTGGGGACCTCGGCTGCCGCGATGGGATTTGCGGCGCCCTGCCGACCGTCGACGAGCCCTGCGCGCAAGGCGAGCCCGCATGCGCCGAGGGCCTCGGCTGCGCGTTCGGACCCGAGGGGAGCTTCTGTCGTGCGCCGGCCGGCGCTGGCACCTACTGCGAGAACGACCCGCCGTGCGGCCCTGGCTTCTTCTGCGACTACACCCAGAACCTGTGCGCGGCCGACCAGCCGATCGGGTCCTTGTGCCGCAACGGCAACGAGTGCGGCGCTGGCGTGTGCCTGCCCGACGCGACGTTCACCTTCCGCTGTGCCGCCCAACCGGGCCTTGGCGGTGCGTGCTACATCGACGAGTGCGCGCCGGGGCTTGCCTGCAAGTCGCCGTACACCCAGGGCGCCTGCGTGCCGTCGGTGTTCTGCGGGACGCTGGGGGTTCTGAGCGGCTGGTTCGCGTGGGCAGCCTGAGTTCGTCACGCCTTCAGTGACGCCTTGAGGGCGTGCGTTTGATGCTGCCGTAGAAGCGCTTGGCGATCGCCGCGAGCTGTTCGGGGTCGATCGCCCAGGCGCTGGCGATGATGACATTGGTCGGCTTGCCGTCCTTGCGTTCGACCACTGCGCGCAGGTGACCGTCGCGGGTCTGCCCTTGCGGCAACTGGTCACGCAGGATCAAGAGGCGGCCGGTCATGCCGAGGAACTCGGTTGCCTCGTCGGCAATCACCTTCGGCGCTGGCGTGCCCTGGTATTCAGCGACGCGCGCCTTCTTCCAAAGGTCGAGGATGGCCTTATCGGTGGCCTCATCGGTGGCTTCGGCGGTCTTCGCGGCGAGGGCCTTCGGCACGGCCGCGACCTCGATGCTGAACATCGAGACCGGAAACGAGGTGATCGACATCATCGTCATCACGCTGGTCTTGCCGAGGAACGTGTCGCTCTCGGCGGTCGTGACCTCGGGCTTCTTCGGCAGCTCGACCGAAAGCCCGAGCTCGGGCACCGGGAACGCCTGCCAGAGGTCGACCGGCTGAGCAATGGCGCTGATATCGTTGGTCAATGCGAAGGACGCGAAGTAGCGGTCGACCTCGGGCGGAACCGCGGGCGCGCCCTCGATGACCTGCCACATCGCGAGCACCTGGAAGATGCGCTGACCCTGCATGTAGAGGCGCACGCGCAGGCGCGCCGGAATGCCTTCGATTGCGAGGTCGACCTCTGCTTCGCGACCGAGGACATCGCCTTGGTCGGTCACCTTCTGATAGCGGACCGTGCGGCCGGGTTGTTCGATCTGCGAGGCGAGCGTGCGGTCCAGGGCGAGGTCCTTGTTGCCGTACTCGACGAGCTGCGCGACGAGGGGTGACGCGCTCACGACGAGGGCGAGGTCGTCGCGCGACCACGCGTATTGGATGAGCTCGGAGGTGTGGCCTTGCGGTCCGCCGACGGGCTTCACCTCGCGCAGCGGTTCGGCCGGGACCTCGATAGCGAAGCCTTCGCCCTTGGGGGCGAGCCGGATCCAACCGGCGGTTGCGTCTGGTGAGGCGGCGGCCACGGCATCCGGCGTGTTGTCCGGGGCGGGTTGCGCGATGTCGAGCGCGGTCGCGGGCGGTGGACTGACGATGGTCGGCGTGGGTGGAGGCTGGGCCGAGGGCTCGCCGGGAGGCTCGGGCGGAGGCTTGTTGCAGCCGAGCGTGAGCATGGAAGCGATGACGATGGCGAGGCGGGTGCGGTCGAGCATGCGGCACTGTCGCTCCAAGTCGCCGGCTGCTCAAGCGTGGCGTGGGCACGCTTGAACTCCGGGGGCCGAGGGTGTTTCATGGACCAGTCAAGCAGGAGACATAGCCATGACCCAAGCCACCGGTCCTTCGCACCCCGCGACCCTCGAATTCCTGAAGATCCGCGACCCCGAGAAGCCGACGACGCTCTTCTGGGATCACCCGGGCCCGAGCTGCCGTGGCTTCATCGTGTACGCGACCAACAACGCGTTCCCGTCGAACATGACCCAACCTCTCTTCGCCGGGAAGATGCGCCAGTTCATCGACGAGGAGCGGCTCGAACCCCACGTCAAGGAGATGAAGGTCGCCCGCTCCGAGAAGTTCTACGGGGTGGTCTGGGTCGACGACGAGGACAACATCCAGGCGGTCCAGAACCTGCGCGAGCCGAGCGCTGGCAAGGAGATCCTTATCGACCTCAAGGGCTTCACCGGCACCCAGGCCCGGACGTGGCTGCGGGCGCGCTACAAGCCCGGGATCGTCGAGTTTCGCGACGCCTCGGTGCAGGTGTGGGTGCGCGACGTCGAGCCGAACAAGGGCGCGCTGTCGAAGATGGCGTCGGGGGAAATCCCGGCCGACTTCGTGCTGCCCGCCAAGGGCGATGGCTTCGTCGACACGATGACCGAGGCCGAGTGGAAGAAGCACTACGTGGCGCTGGTGCTCGGCAAGGACGGCCTGCGGCGCCCGCTCGAGCTGGAGCTCGGGGGTTATGTGCGGCTCGAGGACCCGCAGTTCATCGAGCGCGACGGCAAGAAGAAGTACGAGCAGATAATCGAACTCGTGCGCAATCAGCTCGAGGTCGATCTGCAGCGCAAGACGCTGACCCTCGACGAGGCCAAGGCGATGCTGAAGCGCGCCGACGACCTCGCGCCGTTCCATCCCGTGATCGTGAAGCTCAAGCAGAAGGCTCGCGAACGCTTCAACGCCAATTTTTGAGATTCGCGAACGAAACCACACGAATTTATGGCTGATCTCGCCTCGCCATGGCTATGCCTGCTCGGCGAATTCGCGAAGTGGGGCGCCCACGGGCAAGGAGCCGCAACGAGGCCAGCCTCATAGGCTGCCGAGGCGCGAGCGACGACGCCCCGGGTGCCCCACGAGGGAATTTTCTGGTTGCTCTCGCCTCGCCACTGCTTCGCCTGCTCGGCGAATTCGCCGTATCGCCTTTGGCTGCCGTCGCCGAATTCGCGAAGTGGGGCGCCCGCGGGCAAGGAGCCGCAACGAGGCCAGCCTCATAGGCTGCCGAGGCGCGAGCGACGATGCCTCCGGGCGCCCCACGAGCGAATTTCACGTTGGTTTTGCAGGCTCTGCGAGAATGCACAGGCACAATCCAGTCGAGGGCTGCGAGCGGGGAGTGTCATGCGAATCCTGGTGGTCGAAGACGAGGTGATCCTGCGCGAGGGGTTGGTCGACCTCATCGAGGCGGCGGGGCACGAGGTGGTCGCGGTCGGCGATGGGCTGGCTGCGGCCGAGCGTGGGGTGGCCGAGGCGTTCGACATGGTCGTGCTCGACTGGATGTTGCCGCGGCTCGAGGGGCCGGAGGTGTGTCGTCGCTTGCGGCTCGCGCGCCCGGGTCTGCCGGTGCTGATGCTGACCGCGCGTGGGGCCGAGGGCGACAAGGTCGATGGGCTGCACGCGGGTGCGGACGACTACGTCACCAAGCCGTTCTCGCCGCGCGAGCTGCTCGCGCGCATCGAGGTCTTCGAGCGGCGGATTGCGGCGCAGCCAGCGGCCGCGGAGCTCATCGAGAAGAACGGCTGTCGCATCGATCTGCATCGCTGCGTGGCCGAGCGCGACGGTCGGGTCGAGGCGCTGACGGCGCGTGAGGTCGGCATCTTGCGGTGGCTCGTGAGGCATGAGGGGCGCGCGGTGAGTCGTGGCGAGCTGCTCGAGCATGTCTGGGGTCTGTCGCCGAACCTCGAGACGCGCACCGTCGATGTGACGATCATGAACCTCCGGAAGAAGGTCGAGCGCGACTTGAAGGCGCCGACGTTGATCGTTTCCGTGAAGGGTATCGGCTATAGTTTCGGGGCTTTGCGGTGAGGCCGGGCGCGCGCATCGCGGTAGCCGGCGGGCTCATCGCGGTCGGGCTCGGCGTGCCGCTCGCGTTCATGTGGGTGTCGGGCCATGCGGCCGCGGCAGCCGAGCACGACAAGATCCTGGCAGAGCCAGTGGCGATGGCGCGCGCGGCCGCCGAGCGGATCGCGAAGCGGGTCGCGCTCGAACTCGCGGATCTCGCCGAGCGCGAAGGTGCACGGCCCTACTATCAGTGGCAGAGCGTCATCGTCGATCCGCGTGGTCTCTACGAAGGCGAGGCGGTGGTGCCGTCGCCGCTGGCCGAAGGGCCGACCGAGCCGCTGGTGTTGTCGCACTTCCAGATCGACGACAAGGGGGTGGTGACGAGCCCCGAGGTCAACGAGGCTGAGGGTGCGCCAGCGGCGAAGGAAGACGCGACGCGCCGCCTCGGTTCGCTGCGCGCGGCGCTCGCAGGGCGGCGGGCCGAGCCCGTCCTGGCACCGGACAAGACCCCAGTCGTCGTGCCGCAGGTCGCATCCCAGCCGGTGCAATCCAGAGCCGGCAATCGCCGCGAGGATGCCCTGGGCAACGCGAACGAACCGCTGGGACTGCAGGAAGAGCTCGTGCAGGTCGCGAATGCGGAGCCCAGTTCGTTGGTGCCGCAACAGATTCAGGTGCAGCAGCTCTCGAACGCGGACTATCGCAAGAACGCCAATGCTCCCGAGGTCTTCTCGCGCATCCAGCAGAACCGGAAGTCACCTGTCTCCGAGCCGGTCGCGGTGGGTCAGGTGACCGTGCGCATCGGGCCGTTCGAGTGGGAGTCGTTGGCGCTCGACGGGCACGAGGTGATCGCGGCGTCGCGCGCAATCCAGACGCCGGATGCGCCCAAGCGCCAGGGCTTCGTGGTCGACCCGGAGCGGCTCGCGACGCTGCTGCTCGATGGCGAGCGCACGGGCACGGTCGTCGCGGCCGACGCGCCGCCTGCCGCTGCCGCAGTCGAGGTGGGGGTGCCGCTGCCGGGGCTTGCCAAGGCGATCGCTGTGGCGCTGCCCGAAGCGGCGGCCACCGAGTCGATGGCCGATGTGCCGCTCGCCGACTTTCGTTTGCGGTCCATACTGTTGACCGCGTTTGCGGCGCTGGCGGCGGCCGCGATCTTTCTGCTGGTGGTCCAGGCCGAGCGCATGTTGGAGCGGCGTCAGCGCTTCGCGGCGGCGGCGGCACATGAGCTACGCACGCCGCTGGCGGGGCTGCGCATGTATGCGGAGATGTTGGCGCACGGGCTCGGCAAGCCGGAAAAACAGCAGGTCTATGCCGAGCGGCTGGCGAGCGAGGCTGCGCGGCTGGGGCGGGTGGTCGCCAACGTGCTCGACTTCACGCGCCTCGAACGCAAGAGCTTGGCTGTGCATGCGTCGCCGCAAGACGTCGCGGTCGCGGTCGAGGACATCGTGCGCAAGCTCGAGCCGAGCCTCGTCGCGGCCGGCGCGAGCCTCGTCTTCGTGCGGCCGACCGGGCCCGCGCTGGCGCGCATCGATGGTGATGCGCTGGCGCAGATCCTCGGCAACCTCGTCGACAACGCCGAGAAGTACGGGCGCGCGGCGAAGGACCGCACGATCACCGTCACCGTCAGCGAGCCGATGAACGGCACGGTCGAGGTGCGTGTGAGCGATCGAGGACCAGGGCTGCCGAACGCGAAGCGGCTGTTCCGTCCGTTCACGCGTGGAGCACCCAAGGACGGGCCGGCCGGGCTCGGGCTCGGCCTGGCGTTGGCTCGCGCGCTCGCTCGGGCGCAAGGCGGCGAGCTGGTCGCTGGCGACTGCAAGGTCGGCGCCGAGCTCATCCTCAGACTGGCGGCCTGATCTCTATCGGGCTGGCTCGCCGAGGCCATAGCGTTCGAGCTTCCGATAGAGGGTCGTGCGATCGAAGCGCAGGATGCGCGCGGCGACTGTCTTGTTGCCGCCGGCGGCCTCGAGCACGCGCAAGATGTAGCGGCGCTCGACCTCCTCCATCGATTGCAGTTCCGACGGGTCGTCGCTCGCGATGACGACGTGAGTCGAGCGATGCTCGCGCACCCGATCGGGCAGATCTTCGACAGCAATCTCGGCATATTGCGCGAGTGCCACCGCGCGCTCGATGCAGTTCTGCAGCTCGCGCACGTTGCCGGGCCAGGCATAGCCCAGGAGGCGCGCGGCTGCCGCTGCCGAGATGCCGGTGATGTGCTTGTTGCTGCGCGCGGCGAAGCGATCGAGGAACGTCTGCGCGAGGAGCAGCACATCGTTGCCGCGTGCGCGCAGTGGCGGGAGCGCTATCGGGATTACGTTGACGCGGTAGTAGAGGTCTTCGCGAAAGAGTCGCTCTTCGACCGCGGTCTCGAGGTCGCGATTGGTCGCGGTGACGATGCGCGCGTCGAACGGGATCTCGGCGTCGCCGCCGACCGGCCGCACGACCCGTTCCTGCAACGCGCGCAGGAGCTTCGGTTGGAGGCCCAGTGGCAGCTCGCCGATCTCGTCGAGGAACAACGTCCCGCGATGGGCCTGGAGGAATAGCCCGGTGCGGGCGACCTTGGCGTCGGTGAAGGCGCCGCGGGCATGCCCGAAGAGCTCGCTCTCGAGCAGGTTCTCGGGCATCGCGGCGCAGTTCACCGCCATGAACGGACCCTGGCTGCGCGGGCTCTTGCGATGCAATGCGCGCGCGACGAGCTCCTTGCCGGTGCCACTCTCGCCGGTGATCAACACCGACGCGGCCGAGTCCTGCACGCGCTCGATCATGTCGTAGACGCGCCGCATCGCTTCGCTGTCGCCGATTATCTCGTCGAAGCGGCGCGCTTGATCGACCGCGTTGCGCAAGCGCTTCACCTCGGCCCGCAAGGCGCGGTGTTGCACCGCGCGTTGCAGCGCGACGACCAGCACGTCGATCTCGAAGGGCTTGGGCAAGAAGTCGTACGCGCCCGCGCGGATCGCGGCGATGGCCGCATCGAGGCTGCCGAAGGCGGTGATCACGATGACTGGCACGTCGGGCCGGTCGGCGACGATGCGCTCACACAAAGCGAGGCCGCTCAGGCCTGGCATGTTGATGTCGGTCAGCACCGCGTCGAAGTCTACGGCGCGGACCGCCTCGAACGCTTCGAGCGCCGCGCCGCAGGTCACGACATCGAAGGCGCGGCGCGTGAGGTGGGCCTTCAACATGAGGCACATGTTCGGGTCGTCATCGACGATCAGGATCCGGCTCATGCGGGCTCCGAGGGGTCTCGAGGTTCGAGTGGCAGGTACAGCGAGAAGCAGCTCCCCTGGCCGACGGTCGTTTCGACCGCGAGCCAGCCGCGGTGCTCCTTGACGATTCCGTATGCAACCGACAGCCCAAGACCCGTTCCCTCGCCTGGCTCCTTGGTCGTGAAGAATGGCTCGAAGATCCGCGGCAGCGTCTCGGCGTCGATGCCGCGGCCCTGGTCGCGCACCGCGATGCGCGCCCAGAGGCCCTCGGCACCGCCATGATCGGCAGGCGGCAGCGCGCGCTCCGCCGACACTACGATCTCGACCCTGCCGTCTGGCACGCGGTCACTCGCATGCACCGCGTTGACGACGAGGTTGGTCAGGACCTGTTGTATCTGGTTGGGGTCGACCTGGCTGAACACGTGCTTGGACGGTGATGTGGGCGTCACGAGCACGAGGCGCACCTGGCGCTTTTGTGCCAGCGACTGCAGCAGCCCGACGACCTGGCTCGCGATGAGCGTCAGGTCCTGGCTCGCCTTGCGCGGTGGCCGAGGCCGCGCGAAGTCGAGCAGCTCGCGGATGATGGCCGCGACGCGATGGGCCTGGCTCGCGATGAGCACCGCGTGCTCGCGCGCGGGGTGGTCGCCCGGGACCTCGTCGCTGACCAACTGCGCGTAGCCGATGATGACGTTCAACGGGGTGCCGACCTCGTGCGCGATGCCGGCCGCGAGCTTGCCGACGGTGGTCAGGCGATCGGCATGGCGCAGTTGTCCGACGGCCGCGACGCGCGCTTCGCTCTCTCGTTCGATGTCGGCGCGAGCCATCGCAAGGCGGGCCTGCATCGCGTTCATCTCCTGCGCGAGCTCGCCGATCTCGTCCTTTTGCGGCAGCTCGAGGCGCGTCGTGAGGTCGCCCGCGCCGATGCGTTGGGCCTGCGCGACGAGCTTTCGCACCGGCCGCCCGACCAGCACCGAACCGAGGCCGAGCGCGATCATGGTGCAGACCAAGACCAGCACCACCATCCCGAGCGTCGACTGCAAGACCGTGCGCTGCACGAACGCGTCTTCGGCGGCCAGCACCTCCCGCAGCTCGACCGCAGCTGGCCTGCCGCTGGGCACCTTGGCGAGCACATAGGTGTACTGCGCGTCGGATGCCTCGTCGGACGCGCGCCAGCGGATCGTCGTAACGTCGTCGTCCGCGACCGCCGCGAGACGCAAGGCTAGAGGCGCCTGAGGCGCATCCTGCGTGCCCGCGGGGGCATCGAGCCAGACCCAGCGGATGGTCATGTTCGACTCGCGCTCGTTCGCGTCCGCGACCAGGTCGCGCGCCTCGCGTTCGCCGACCCGTTGCCAGATCAGCGAGGCGGCGCCCGCGACCGCGCGTCCGAGCACGCGGCTATCGCGTTGCACATCGATCTCATAGACGTCGAGCTCGACCCGGATGCGAATCGCTGCGTTGACCGCGAGCACCAACAAGATGGCGCCCGCCAACGCGAGCGTGAGCTTCCTCGTCAGCCGCACGGTGAGCTCATCCGCGGATGCGGCGCTGCGGCGAGCAGGCTGCTGCAAAACGCAACGGCGTAGGTCGGTGATGCAGATAGCAGCAGCAGATCATGCTCGCCGTCGGCCATCAGCTTGGCCATCCACCCCATCCGCGAGCGGCACACGGCTTGCTCTAGCTTAGGCCGTCGATGCTCGTTGCTTCGCCGAGCAGGCGTCGCGCGAGAGCTACCAGAACATCGCCGCGCAGGCGCAGCCGTGGCGCGGCGAGAGCTACCAGATACGAGGAGAGACACCATGTTGCGAGCCTACCTGATCACTGTCGCGCTTGTCGCTCCGCTCGCCGCTTGCGGCAGCACCCACAAGACCGTCACCACCGCGGAGGTGACACGCGTCGAGCCGAACGTGCGCGCGCCCGACAAGACCAGCAGCGATGTGCCGAGCGATCTCCGGGATGCCATGCTGGTGCTGCGCCGTGTCCACTTCTCTTACGCGTCGGCGACGCTCCAGCCGGCTGCTCGCGATGCTCTCGCGCAGGCCGCCGAGCCACTGCGAAAGCACGTCGACGTGCAGCTCTACATCGACGGCCACTCCGACGTGCGCGGCACCAGCGTCTACAACCACGAGCTCGGCGTGCGGCGCGCGAACGCGGTCGTGGCTGTCTTGACGAACCTCGGCATCGCGGCTGACCGCCTGCACGTCAACTCGTTCGGCAAGGACCAGCTGCTCGTCAATGGCGGTGGTGTCGTCGCTCACGCGACCAATCGCCGGGTCGACTTCCGCCTCATCCGCGGCGACGTGCGGCTCGTGCTCGAAGATGGCGTGCTCTTCGATGACGACGGCAACCTACTCGGTGGTCGCACCGCTGATGCGGACGCGTTGCCGCCGCAGTGACACGCCAGCAGATCGGCGAGCAGCGAAGCGTGGCGAGCCGGCAAGAGATCGAGTCCGCGCATCCCACCAGGCGCCTCCGTTCGCGGACTCGTGCGAGGGCATGCGCCCCCGTTGGAGCGTTTGACGTAGCGCTCTGGTCGTCCCGCTTCTCGACGTGTGTGAGCGCGTCGGAAAGCGGGACGACCCCACTTATTAGGAGGTCGCGGCGTAGGGCTCGGTTCGCGCTGGGCCAAGCCGCTCGCGAAGGGCTGTCGTCGCAGCGTTGTCGGCCTTGCCAAGCGTTCGCTTCCGCGTATGCTCCGCCCCCGGCATGGCGCGCCTCATACAGAATGATCGTTCCGGCGGCCTCGCCGGCTTCCGAGCGGACCTCGTCTCGGCGATGGCAAACATCGTCGGTGACGACAACGTTTCGACCTCTCGTGCAGACCGCATCGCGTACTCCGCGGACTTCTGGCCCAAGGCCCAGATTTGGAAGATGGCCGGCGAGATAGAGCGCTTCCCGCCCGACTGCGTCGCGTGGCCCGCCAACGCCGAAGAGACCTCCGCGATTGTCGCGTACTGCCACGAACACCAGGTGCCAGTCGTGCCCTACGGTGGTGGCTCGGGCGTCTGCGGCGGGACCATTCCGGTGCGCGGAGGCGTCGTCGTCGACGTGAAGCGCATGCGGCGCGTGCGCGGCATCGACCCGGTGTCGTTGACCGTCTCGGTCGAGGCCGGCGCCAACGGGCAGCACCTCGAAGATGCATTGAACGTGGCGGGCTTCACGCTCGGTCACTTCCCGTCGAGCATCATGTGCTCGACTGTCGGAGGTTGGCTGGCGGCCCGCTCGGCTGGCCAGTTCTCGTCGAAGTACGGAAAGATCGAGGACATGGTCCTGGGCCTCGAGGTGGTGCTCGCGTCCGGTGAGATCCTCGACACGACCTACCGGACCCCCGGGGCACCGGACTGGACGCAGCTCATCGTCGGCAGCGAAGGCACGCTCGGCATCATCCTGGGCTGTGAGCTGAAGATCCGGCCGCTGCCCGACGCCCGACGCTTTCGCGCGTGGCGCTTTCGCCACCTCGAGGACGGCTTCAAGGGCATGCGCGCGGTCATGCAGGCGGGGCTCAAGCCGATTGTCCTGCGCCTCTACGACCCGTTCGACTCGCTCATCGCGCTCGGCAAGGAGCACGACGATCCCGGTGCCGAGATGGAAGGTCCGCTGGGGGCCTTGCGCTCGATCTTCAAGCACGCGACGGCCAAGCCGATGGCGCGCTTGAACAGCGCACTCTTGCCGTTGTCACGCGCGGCCAAGCGCGGGGCGATGGTCGGTGGGCTGATGTTGCCGGGCGTGACCAATCGGCTCGCGAACGCGGCCCCGTCGCCGTGCCTGATGATCACCGGATTCGAAGGCGGCGACGCCGAAGTGATCGCCGAGAGCTACGCGTGCAGCGAGATCCTCTTGCGCCAGGGCGCGACCGACGCGGGCTCGCGCATCGGTGAGGCGTGGCTCGCCAAGCGCTACTCGGTCGGCTTCAAGCAGACCAAGCTGATGAACATGGGCGCGTGGGTCGACACGATGGAGGTCGCCACTACCTGGGACCGCCTCGAAGGCCTCTACGCGGCGGTGCGCAAGGCGGTCACCCCGCACGCGTTCATCATGGCGCACTTCAGCCATGCCTATCGCGAGGGCGCCAGCATCTACTTCACGATGGCCGGCCATCGTCGCGACGCCGGCCGGGCGGAGCTGCACTACGAACGCACGTGGGAGCATGCGATCGAAGCGGTGCTCGAGTCGGGCGCCACCGTGTCGCATCATCATGGCGTCGGCCTGCACAAGATGGCCGCCATGGGGCGCGAGCACGGGCAGATGATCAAGGCGTGGCGCGCGCTCAAGACGACGCTCGACCCGCACGGGATCATGAACCCGGGCAAGCTCTTCCCGGACGAGGTGGTCGACATTGCCGACGACGAGCCGACCGCGCTGCCGGCTGCCGAGAAGGCGGCGGACAAGCGCCCGAAGACAGTGCGCTTACGGCCCGATGCTGGCGCGTCTTTCATCGACGAGCTGCGCGCGATCGTGCCGGCCGAACAGATCGAGACTCAGCATGATGGCGAGCCTTCGATCGGCGGGGCGTGGGCGATCGAGCCGGCGGCCCAGGTCGAGCTCAGCGAGATCCTGAAGTGGGCCAACCAGCGGCACGCGGCGGTCTTCACGCGGCGGCCGCGGCGTGGTGATGCCGAGCGTTGTGAGCTGCGTCCGCGCATCTACTTGAGGTCGGGCCGCATGCGGCGCGTGCTGGACATCGATACGGTGTCGGGCACGGTCACGGTGCAGACCGGGATCTCGATGGCCGAGCTCCAGAAAGAGCTCGAGGAGCGGTCGTTCACGACCGGGCTGCCGACCCGGCCTTGGCGCCAGGAGCCGCTCGGCGCGGTGCTCGCGGCGATCCTCGACGCGCACTGGGGGCCACGCTTTGGTTCGAAAGAATCCGAGGTCCTGGGCCTTGGGCTGGTGTTCCCCGATGGCACCGTCGCGCACTCGAAGGCGGCACCGCGCAAGGCGGTCGGGCCCGACTTCGATCGGCTGTTCCTCGGGTCGCGTGGCCGCTTCGGGATCATCCACGAGGTGACGCTGCGCATCTATCCCAACGTCGGGCGCTCGCTGCACAGCTTCGGGGCGCCATCGCTCGGGGCCGCCATCAGTGCGGTCCAGCGGGCCATCGCCAACGGTCTGGACCCGCGCGCGTTCGAGCTCCTCACGCCGGCGCAGGACCGCGCCTGGGGCAAGAAGCGGGTCGGCCTCACGGACGAGCTACCGGTGCTCTTGCTGATAGAACCATGGGTAGCCGGCCCCGTGTCGGACCCGAAGCGCCTGTCGGGTGGTGGGCGTGAGCTCGATGCGCTGGTCGGACCCGACCTCGTGCGGCTCGAGCCGCCGGTCGGTTGGAACGTGCACGAAGGGCTCTTGCCGCCGCCGCGCGCGTGGACGGCACCCGTTGTGCCAGCCCGCATGAGCGACCTCGTGCGCCTTGGCGAGCAGCTCGGCAGGGACGTGCCGCCGGGTCTCTGGATCGTGCGGCTCGGTCGTCACGGTGGCTACCTGTCGATCGCCGACGGCGCCGCGGGTGGCGACAGCGGTGAAGGCCCAAGCGCGACACAGGCGTTCGTGGCCGAGCACCTGCCCGCGACCATGGCTCGCGCCAAGGCGTGGCGCGCCTACCAGCAAGGGCTCGAGCAGCGGCTCGATCCGAAGGGGATCCTGAATCCCGATGGCTGAGCACGCACAGAAGTCTTCCAGTGGACTCGGCATCGCAGGTCAGGCCGAGCTCGACGAGGCGCTCGGGCTCTGCACCTACTGCCCGAGCTTGTGCCGGCATGCGTGTCCCGTCGCGACCGCCGAAGCCAGCGACACCGTCTCGCCGTGGGGCATGATGAGCCTCGCGCGCCATGTCCGTCAGGGCAAGGTGGTCGCCGACGCCGAGGTGATGGTGACGCTGCGCGCATGCAACGGCTGCGGTGCATGCACCAACGCATGCCTGCACGAAAACGACGTGATGGGCTCGCTGGTGATGGCGCGCGCCGAGATCGTCAAAGCACAGCCCGAGCTCGCGCTGGTGCCAGGTGCGCCCAAGCGCGCGACCGATCCGGATGCCGCGTTGTTCAACAGCCTCGGGGCGCGCTCGCGCTACGAAGAGCGGCCCGCGGTCTCGCTGGTGCCGGGGCGTGGCGCGGTACCCGACGCGGTGCTGACGTTCCTGTCGTTGTGCGATCGACTCGACGTCGATCCGCTCTCGTGTGGCGAGCTGGCGCGCCTCGACCTCGGCTACGATGCGTGGTTTTCGGGCGACCATGCGACCTTCGTCGAGCTGGCCGCGCTTGCGCATGCCGCGACCGCGGGGGCCCGCGACCTGGTCGTGATGTCGGCCGAGGCGTTGTTCCTGCTGAAGGTCGTCTACCCGCGCTTTGGCTTCTCGATCGGCGCCGAAATCCTGCATGTTTCCGAGATGTTGCTGCCTCTCTTGTCAGGCGCGGTGGTGCGTCGCTTGAGCGGCCGCATCGCCTACCACGAGAGCTGTCACCTCGCGCGTCACCTCGGGGTGCGCGACGTGCCGCGCCAGGTGCTGAGGCGCGTGTTGGTCGGACCGCTGCACGAGCTACCCAAGCGCGCCGAGATCACCGGCTGTTGTGGTGGCAGCGGGCGGGCAGGGGCGCGCACGACGACGACCGAACGCATGGCGGACGACATCCTCGAGGCGGCTGCGGACGCGGGCTTCGAGCGGCTCGTGTCGTTCTCTACCGAGTGTGTGGAGGCGCTGCGCGCGGCGCATGCGCGTCGGGTCGCGCGCGGCCAGCCGAGCGTGATCGGGGTCGATCATGCGGTGAGCCTCGTGGCGGAAGCGGTCATCGGCGACGGAGCTGCGGCGTGACGCACAAGAGAACTCTCGCGGTCATCAACGAGCACGCCGGTGGTGGTTCGATGGCGGACGTGTTCCGACGCCTCGAGCATCCGTTGCGCGACGCTATCGGCGACTTCGACGTCGCCTTCACCGACAAGCCGAGCCACGCGATCGAGCTCGTGCGCAAGGCGTTGGCCGACGGCTATCTGCGGGTCCTGTCCGGAGGCGGTGACGGCACCCTCAACGAGTGCGTCAACGGCTTCTTCGACGATGACGGCAAGCCGATCTCCCCCGAGGCCGAACTCGCGTTGTTGTCGGGTGGAACCGGCGGTGACTTCAGGAAGACGGTCGGTCTCAAGTCGAGCGAGGACGCGCTGCAGGCCTTGATTGGCGGCCGCACGCTGGCGGTCGACGTGGGTCGCGTCACGTTCGTGTCGCCGTCCGGACCCGCCGCCCGCTGCTTCATCAATATCGCCAGCTTCGGCATGTCGGGGCTGGTCGATCGAAATGTGGGTGCGTTCAAGCAGTTCGGCGGCAAGGCCGCCTACTTCGGCGCCACCCTGAAGAGCATGTGGGGCTGGAAGAACCCGCGGGTGTCGCTGACGATCGATGGCGAGGCGCTGGCGCCGATGTCGATCTCGACGGTCGCCGTCGCGAATGGCCGCTACTTCGGGGGCGGCATGAAGGTGTGCCCGGACGCGCGGCTCGACTCGGGCTCGCTCGAGGTGGGCGTGCTCGGCGACCTCGGGCGGGTCGAGCTGATGCTGATGTCGCGCTCGCTCTACGATGGCAAGCACGTCTACCACCCGAAGGTGCTGATGCGGCGGGGCAAGGTCATCGAGGCCGCGGCCGCCGCATCGCCTTCGGCTGCCGATGCTGGCCAGCCCACCAAGAACGTGTATCTCGACATCGACGGCGAGGCGCTCGGCGTGTTGCCGGCGCGCTTCGAGGTGATGCCGGCGGCGTTGAAGCTCGTGGTCCCGTGAGCGGCGTGAGCCTTGGTAAGGCAGCCCCCGGCGATACTGCCAGCATCGACAAGGCGAGCGAGTCGACCAAGCCCGAGAAGGCCAAACGCAAGCGCGTGAAGTACCCGCCGCTGCCTTGGAAAGAGCGCGGTTGGCGCCTCGGGCTGATGACGCTCGCGGGCGTACTGACGTTCCTGTCGTTCCCGTTCACGACTGAGCGCGACACCAACCTGTGGCCGCTGGCGTGGGTTGCACTGGTCCCGTTCTTCGAAGGGATTCGCGGGCTTCGCGGCAAGCAGGCGTTCTGGTTCGGGTCGTTCGCGGGGCTGGTCACCAACCTCGGCGGCTTCTGGTGGATCTCGGAAGTGCTGCGCGAGTTCGGTCATCTGCCGGGCTACATCTACTGGCCGGCGACGCTCCTGAACTCGTTCTATCAGGGCCTCATGATCGCGTTCATCGCGCTGTTCGTGGCGCGCGCGGCCAAGCGCCGACCCGACGGGCTCGTGCCGGTCTGGCAGGTGGCGGCGATCTGGACGGTCGTCGAGTGGCTCTTCCCGATGATCTTCCCGTGGTACTTCGCCAACAGCCAGTACCGCTTCCTGCCGGCGATCCAGATCGCCGAGCTGTTCGGCGTGATGAGCATCTCGTTCGTGATGGTCGCTTTCAACGCGGGGCTCCATCGGCTGTGGGTGCATCGCGCCCTCCGCAATGACCCGGCACGCCCCGAGCTGCCCAGGCGCGCGCTGCTCATCACATTCATCGGTACCGCGCTGGTGCTGATCTACGGACAGGTCCGGATCGGCATGGTCGACAGCGACATAGCTGCAGCCGAGAAGGTGAAGCTCGGCCTGGTCGAGGCGGACATCGGCATCTTCGAGAAGCAGGCCAAGCACCTGCCGCCGCGTGAGCAGGCGCTGACGCTGCATCGGAACCTATTGAAACATCAGACGATGTCGGCCGAGCTCGAGAAGCTCGGGGTCGACCTCGTGATCTGGCCCGAGTCGTCGTACTTCCCGCTCGATGACCCGTTCATCAAGCGCACCGACCGCATGGCGCTCGGGATCGGCAAGGGCGGCACGCTGGTCGAGTGGGCGTACGACCCGGCCAGCGATAGCTTCTCGTGGCGGCCGATCAAAGAAGGCGTGGAAGGCATCGCAGGCGCGACCGCGCTGGCGGTGATGCGCGAGGATCTGTTCGTCGCGCTCGGGCCTACCGTATCGCCTTCGGCTGCCGATGCTGGCAAGACCAATGGCCTCCTCGGGACCAACTCGAAGCTGCCGCCGGGTGAGTTCACGGCCATCGCGTTGGCGTCGGCACCCGGCTACAGCGAACGTGAGGACCACGCCAAGGCATCGGTGTGGGTGGCCGGCAAGGCGGGCGCGCTGGCGTTCGGCCGGCTCGGTGAGCCGCTCGCGCAAATCCCTTCGGGTGTCACGCAGAACCTCAACGCGATAGCGATGCGCACCGGGCGCGATGGCGTGGTGGTCGGCGACGACGGCACGATCCTCGAGATCGAGCACGAGAAGGCGCGCCTCGTCGAAGCGACCATCTCCCCGGCCGCGGCCGTCGCGGCGGCCTTCCGCGCGGTCGCGTGGGGGCACGTGCCAGAGCTCGGACAGCTCGCGCTGGCGGTCGGCGACAAGGGCACCATCGCGGTGCGGCTCGAGAAGGGATGGCAGGTCGAACGACTGCCCGGCGAGGTCGACCTCGGGTCGATCGCGTTCGATCGCCACGGTCAGCCGTGGATTGCGGGCAAGGGCGGCTTCGTCGCGGTGCGCACGGGCGGCGTCTGGCGCGAGACGCGCATCCCCGAGGCGAGCGATGTGTTGGCGCTGACGGTCGACCCGCTGGGAGCGGTCCTCGCGAGCGACGCAAGCGGTGGGCTGTGGACGCGGCCCGAGGGTGCGACCACATGGCAGCAGGCAGTGGGCGAGGGCGTGACCCCGGTGACGCCCGTGACCCCTGTCACAATGATGGCGTCAGCCGACTGGGTGCAGGCGATGCCGCTGCCGCGCGACACGCGTTGGGTGCGCCAGAGCACCGTGGCGCTGCCGACATTGGCCGAGTTCGATGCCGATCCTTCGGCCGAGATCGGTGATGTCGCGGAGGAAGACCGCACTGGAATCCAGCGTGGCTTCTCGACACCGATCCTGCTCGGCGGCCTCACCTGGGCGCCGCCGCTGCCGGGCAAGAGCCGGCGCCAGCTCTACAATACGGCGCTCTTGCTCGATCAGCGCGGGCGCCTGCTCGGCACCTACGACAAGGTTTATCTGCTCGCGTTCGGTGAGTACATGCCGTTCGGCGACACGTTCCCAGGCCTCTACGATGCGTTCCCGCAAGCGGGTCGCTTCAGCGCGGGCAACGAGGTGAAGGCCTTCTCGTGGAAGGGTCACAAGCTAGGCATCATGATCTGCTACGAGGACATCATGGTCGACTTCACCGGTAAGCTGGCCGACCTGTCGCCGAACGTGATCATCAACGTGACCAACGACGCTTGGTTCGGGCGCACCGCGGAGCCCTGGCTGCACCTCGCGCTGGCCGCCTTCCGCGCGGTCGAGAATCGGCTGACGCTGGTGCGCGCGACCAACACGGGCATCTCCGCGTTCATCGATCCGACCGGCCGGCTGGTCGGCGCGACGAAGATGGTCGACGCCGAGACGCTGACGGCCGACGTGCCGATGATGCAGGGCGGAACCTTGTACGGTGTCATCGGCAACCTGTTCGCGTGGCTCCTGTTCGCGGGGCTCATCGCGCACGCAGCCTATGGATGGCGACGGCGTCAGGCCGCGACAGTCGATACGAAGGAAGGTGCCTCATGAATCTTGTGCTCGAAGGCCTCGAAGACTACTGCCGCGCCCACACTGGAAAGCTCGACGAACTGTATGAGCGACTGCGCGTCGAGACGTACGCGAACGTGAAATCGCCGCAGATGCAGGTGGGCCAGATCGAGGGGCGATTCCTGAAGCTGCTCGCGCAGTTGAGCGGTGCCCGCAAGGTGGTCGAGGTCGGCACCTTCACCGGCTACTCGGGCCTGTCGATCGCCGAGGGGCTGAGCGAAGGTGGCGAGCTGCACACGTTCGACATCGACCCGATCGCGACCGCGATCGCCAAGCGCTACTGGGACGAGGCGTGGTGGGCCAAGGACAAGATTACGCTGCACCTCGGTGACGCCCGCGCGCTGCTGGCCGAGTACCTCGTGAGCTCGGGCCCCATCGACATGGCGTTCATCGACGCCGACAAGGGCGGCTACATCACCTACTGGGACGCGATCCTGCCGGTCATGCGACCGGGCGGGTTGATCGTCGCCGACAACGTCCTGTGGTCGGGGCACGTGCTCGCGCCGCAGCACGAGGACGACCATCACATCGTCGCGTTCAACCAGCACGTCGCGGCCGACTCGCGCGTCGAGGCGGTCATGCTGAGCGTGCGGGACGGGATGTTCCTCGCCCGTAAGAAGTAGTCCGAGTCGATTGGATGGCCTCCTGATGGCCTCGCGTGGCCGGCGCGTAACCAGGCGAGTTGGTTCGTCTTCGACCCGCCGTACAGCGCCAGGTCGACGCGCCGACTCTCATGCTCGGGGATGTCCCTTTCTGCCGCGGCGCGAATGGCGAGCGGCCCCAATTCGGGGCAACCCCAGCGAGGACGCGCGCCCCCGGTGGGTCCGAACGTGTGTGCCAGGCGCTCACGCAGCTCGGCTGCTGTATCGTAAGTGCCTAAAGGTAATCGGTTTAATGGTTCGGGTCGCGCGGCTGACAAGTCGCTTCCGAGCGCGGCCCGATTCTTGCCCTGGCTTCGGACCGGAGGCCCATCTCGCTCGACTCGCCGCACTGCGAGCCGGCGGTGGTGTCCGTCTTCGACCTACCCCCTGAACCGGGCCATCGCGCCGGCGAGGTCCGAAGTATGAGCGCACGCCGCGCCCGACGAGCGACGTCACGGCAGAGACTCGTCAAGCTGCACCTGCCGCAGGTGCTGGTCGTGGCCGCGGTGGTCGTGCTGCTCTACTTCGCCAAGCCGTTCGTCGTGCCTTTGGTGGTGGCGGCGCTGGTGACGTTCATCCTCTCGCCGGTCGTCGACCTGGTGCAGCGGTTGCGGCTCGGGCGAGTGCCGGCGGTGCTGCTGGTCGTGCTGAGCTCGGTCGTCGTGGGCGGCGTCATCATGTATGTGCTCGGCAACGAGCTCATGCGCCTCGCGGTCGAGCTGCCCACCCATCGCGCGGAGATCGAAGCCAAGCTGAGCGGCCTTCGCGGCATGGGCTCGGGGGGCTTGTCACGGCTCTTCGACATGGTGCACGACCTCGGCGGAGGTGCTGCGCCGGGTGCGACCGTGACGCTTGCCGATGGGGCGAGCGAGATGGACCGGGTGATGGCCGTGCTCGACCAGCTCGTGGTCATACTGGCGTCCGCGTTCGTCGTGCTGCTGCTGGTCATCTTCATGCTGAGCCGGCGCGAGGACCTGCGCAATCGTGCGCTCGGCCTGCTCGGCTATGGGCAGCTGACGCGTTCGACCCGCGCGACGGTCGAGGGTGCGCGCCGGCTGAGCCGGCTCTTGTTGGCACAACTGCTCGTCAACCTCGGGCTCGGGGCGGTCTTCGGGTTGGGGCTCGCGGTGATAGGCGTGCCGTACTGGTTCGTGTGGGGCTTCGCGGCCGCGGTGCTGCGCTTCATTCCGTACGTCGGCGTATTGATAGCGGCAGCCGGACCGGCGCTGCTCGCCATCGCGACCTCGCCGGGCTGGGCCATGCCGGCTGGCGTGGTAGGCCTCATCGTGGTCATTGAGATCGTCACCGCGAACGTCATCGAGCCGCTGTTGTTCAGTCGTCACACCGGCGTCTCGCCACTCGCCCTGTTGGTGGCGGCGGCCTTCTGGACGTGGATCTGGGGGCCGGTAGGGCTCGTGCTTTCGACGCCGCTGACGTTGTGCCTGGTGGTGCTCGGCCAGCATGCGCCGCGCTTCGAGTTCCTCGCGATGTTGCTCGGTGACCTACCCGCGTTGCCTGCGCACGCATCGTTCTATCAACGCCTGCTGGCGGTCGACGAGCGCGAGGCACAGTCGGTCGCGAGCACACACGCGAAGGAGCATGGTCGTGCCGCGACCTTCGACGAGGTCCTGCTGGTCGCGCTCAAGTGGGTGCGCCGCGACCGCGAGCGCGACGGGGTCGACGCGAAGGATGAGGCGTTCGTGTTCGATGCGACCGAGCGCGCCGTGGCGACGTTCGAGGACCCGGCTCCGGCGCATGGGACGATGAGCCTCGAGCGTCATGCCCTGCCGTTGGTGATGGCGTTGCCAGCGCATCATCGGTCCGAAGAGATAGCGCTGGCCATGGTCGGGCGCCTGTGCGCGGCCAATATCGCGACGGTGGAGGTGGTGCCGAGCCGGGCGCTCCTGGCCGACACCGAGGCGCAGATCACCCGCGACGCGCCGCAGCTCCTGCTGATCGGTGTCTTGCCGCCTGGTGGGCTGACGCAGGCCGTCTATCTGTGTGGGCGTCTCGCGCGTGCGTTTCCGAACGTGCCGATCGTGGTCGCGTATCTGCGCCAGCCGAAGGACTTCGATGCCTTACTCATCCGCCTCAAGAAGGCCGGAGCGAGCTACGTGACAACGTCCGTCAGCCAGACCGCGAGCCGCCTCGAAGCGCTCTTGCGGCCGCTGCCGGCACCTCTCGCAGGGACGGCGGCGCTGCCTGTGCTGTCGCTGCCGCTGCCGGTGGCGCTGTGAGCGCACCCGCTCGCGCTATTCGCATTGGGCCGGTCGCGACCGCGGGCGTCGCCTCTGCGGCGCTGGTCTTGATCGTCAGCGGCTGGCTCTCGTTCGCGAATTTCGGCGCGGCGGCCGTCGCCGAGCAGCTGGTCGAGCACGCGCTCTCGTCGCAGGCCCAGGTCGAACGGCTCTTCGCCGCCATCTCGAACACGGTCGCGTCGCAGCGCTCCTACCTCGCGACCGGAAAGGCGGATCTCGTGCCGCCCTATCTCGCGACGGTTGCGGTGGTCGATGGCGAGCTCATCGCGCTCGCGGCGCACACCAGCGACAATGCGCGCCAGCAGGAGCGGCTGGCGGCGATCCGGGTCGCGGTCACCAACCTCTGGGGCGTGCTGACGCGCGAGGTGAAGCGGCGCGAGCGCTTCGATGTACGCGCAAGCGAGACGCTGGTGGCGACGGTGCGGGGTATCGCCGCCGACATGCGGGCCGAGGAGGGGCGCATCGTAATCGAGCGCCGCGGGGCTGCGGCGCTGCGCCGAAGCGAGGCGCTGATCGCCATCACCGCGGCGACGGGCACGGCGCTCTTGTTGGTGTTGCTGACGTATCTCTTGTTGCGACGGGACGTGAGCCTGCGCCGCTCCGCCAGCGCCGATCGAACGCGCGCGGCGCGCTACAATCAAATCGTGCTCGACTCGACCGGCGAAGGGATCTTCGGCGTCGATCGGGACGGCGCGTTCACGTTCTTGAATGCGACCGCGTGCCGCACGCTGGGCCTCAACGGCGAGGAAGCGCGCGGGCGATCGATGCACACGCTCATCCACTCGCAGAAGAACGACGGCACGATGCTCACGGTCGCCGACGACCGGATCCTGTCCGCGGCGATCCGCGGGCGGGCCTCGGCACGCGTCGACGGTGAGGTGTTCATGCGCACCGACGGCAGCCTGTTCGCGGTCGAATACAGCGCCAGCCCGCTGCTTGACGACGCCGGCGAGGGCGGCGCGGTCGTAGCGTTCAGCGACATCACGGCGCGCAAAGAGATAGAGCAGATGTTGCTCGCGGCCAAGGCTGACGCGGAACTCGCCAACGTCGCCAAGAGCCACTTCCTCGCCAACATGAGCCACGAGCTGAGGACGCCACTGAACGCGGTCATCCTCTACAGCGAGCTCCTGCAGGAAGAGGCGGAGGACACCGGGCAGACCAACCTCGTCGCCGACCTCTTGAAGATCCGCAGCGCGGGTCGGCATCTGCTGGCATTGGTCAACGGCGTGCTCGACCTGTCGAAGATCGAGGCGGGCAAGATGGAGCTGCACCTCGAGCGCTTCGATGTCGCGGGGATCGCGAACGAGGTCGTGCAGGCCGTCATGCCGGCGGCGCGAAAGCGCGGCACCAAGGTCACGCTGAGGTGCGAGCCCGACATCGGCAGCATGTCGGGCGATGTGACGAAGGTGCGCCAGATCCTCCTGAATCTACTCGCGAATGCGTGCAAGTTCACCGACAAGGGGCTGGTCACGCTGACGATCTCGCGGGTCCTGACGGGTGAGCGGGCCGAGCTGATGTTCGCGTTGCGCGACAGCGGCATCGGGATGACCGCCGAACAGGTCGCGCGCCTCTTCCAGCCGTTCATGCAGGCCGACGCGTCGACCACCCGGCGCTTCGGCGGGACGGGACTCGGGCTCGCGATCAGCAAGCGCTTCGCCGAGCTGATGGGCGGGCGCATCGGCGTCGAGAGCGTCGTTGGCGAGGGCTCGACGTTCACGCTGTGGCTGCCGGTCGAGGTCGAGGCGCTCAGCGGGATGGAGACCGACTTGCCAGCGCCAGCGCCAGCTGCGCCTGTAGGCAAGCCGGCCGAAGCGGCGCCGGAAGTGACGATGCAGATGCCCGCGATGACGGAAGGCGGCGTGGTGATGGTCGTCGAGGACGATGACCTCACGCGTGAAGTGCTCGGGCGAGCGCTCGCGAAGCAGGGCTGGGGCGTGGTCGAGGCAGCCAGCGGTCGCGTCGCGCTGGCTCTCTTGGCCGAGCAGCAGGTCGAGCTGGTGCTGCTCGATCTGATGATGCCGGAGATGGACGGCTTCGAGCTGCTCGAGTCGATGCGCAAGCACGTCGCGCTGCAGACCATCCCGGTCGTCGTCCTGACCGCCAAGGACCTGACGCCCGAAGACCGCGCGCGCCTGCGCGGTGGTCAGGTCGACACGATCCAGCAGAAGGCGGCACCGAGTCGCGAGGCGCTGCTGAAGGACGTCACCGATCTGGTGCGCGCGGTCGTCGAACAACATCGCCAAGGCGCGCGTGCGCCTGGTGTCTGAGCAAGCGGGAGGAGTGAGCGATGCCGAGGATCTTGATCGTCGAGGACAACGAGGACAATCGCGACGCGCTGTCGCGTCGCTTGAAGCGCCGGGGCTACGACGTGCTGATGGCGGTCGACGGGCGGGCAGGGGTCGAGGCGGCGCAGGCCGAGGCGCCGGACTTGATCCTGATGGACATGAACATGCCCGAACTCGATGGCTGGGAGGCGACGCGCCAGATCCGTGCGCTGCCCGATCGAGGCGCGACGCCGATCATCGCCCTGACCGCGCACGCGATGAGCGGTGACCGCGAGCGCGCATTGGCCGCGGGCTGCACCGACTTCCACACGAAGCCGGTCGAGTTCGACAAGCTGCTCGAGCAGATCGAGTCGCTGCTGTCGGCGGCCCACGCGAGCTCGCTGACGCCCGCTACTTGAGCCCTCGCGAGCCACCTGCATCCAAAGGTTTCCCCATGCGTATCAGCTGCCTTGTCGCCCTCGTCTCCGTCGGAGCGTGCTCGCGCACACCGTCACCACCCGATGTGATCTTCGTGCCGAGCTTGCCGGCCGCGCCGACGGTCGTCGTCGTCACGCCCGACGCCGAGCCGGTCGCGCTGCCGATCGCACCCGATCCCGTCGTAGCCCCTGCGGCTGCGGTCGCTCCCGCCAGCGCTTGCGCCAACGTATTCCCTGGCAACCCGAAGAACCTCGAGTACATGACCCTGGAGAGTGGCGTCTTCAGCTTCTGCTACGACGAGGCCGGCACACCCGCATGCTGGGCCTTTGACCTGCAGCACAAGACGCTCGCGCCGCGTGACCGACCGGCGGCGGCGACCGCGTCCGGTGCCAAGACGATGGACGTGCCCGGCGGGCTGCGGGTCGACTTCGAGAGCGGCGCCATCTCGCTCTGCACGACCGAGTTCAGTGACTGCAAGGCCCTCGATGTCTCGGGCGACCGCTACGTCCGCGGCGACTTCGACGCCGATCGGAAGCGCGTCGTCGTGACGACCGAGGGCCGCACCGGAGCGCCAGCCAAGGCAACGTTCTACGATGTCGTCACGCGCCGCGCGGTGAAAGCGCTGGTCATCGGAACCGATGAATTCCCCTGTGGGGACATGGAGTTCCTGGGCGCTGACGTGATCCTGGTCAGGCGCCAGCAGTGCGCTGTGGCCAACGCGTCGCCTTCGGCTGCCGCCGCTGCCGCGCGCGGCGAGGCGCTGCTGCTCGACCCGACGACGTACGAGACGCGGGCCCGCGTCGGAGCCGAGGGGTTCCGCGGCTACAAGGTGTTCGCGGCGCGGGTCGATGGCAGCCGCTGGGCGTTTCGCGATCAGGACGGGCTCACGCTGGCTATCCAGGACGTCGCGAGCGGCAAGCTGCTCGTCACGCTCGACCTCGCGCCGACGTTCCCGGTGACGGTTGATCGCAGTCGGCCGGTGCCTGATGGCGACGACGGCGCGCTCTTCGGGTTGGGCGATGGGCACCTGCTGGTCGTGCACGACGGCCCTGCGCAAGGCACGCTGGTGCTGGTTGATGGCAAGGCCGGCACCATGCTCGAGACGTTGCAGATCCCCGCTTGCGACAGACCTGCCGCGGTCGCGGTCGCCGCGCCGAGGGCCAGCTGCCTCGTGCCGGGCGCCCCATTCGAGCATGTCTCGCTGACCGGCGATTCGTTCTTCGGTTGTCGGCGCGAGGCCGCTTCCGGGTCCGCCGATCCGGTCGCCGCTTGTTACCGCTACGACCTGGACAGCGGGCGCTTCGAGGCGGCCGAGGTGCCGACCGACATCCTGCAGGAGCGGGCCTTCCGTCCGTTCCCGTCCGACGTGGCACTCGACGAGGCGTCCGGTGCGTTGGTCGTGAAGGCCTCGGGGTTGAAGCTCGACCTCGATGGGCAGCGTGCCACGGCCGCAGCGATTGACCCCAAGGGTGAGCGCGTCGCGGTCGTCGCGGGGGCCAACAACAAGCCCGCGGTCGCCTACGTCTTCGATCTGCCCGGTGGCGTGCGGCGCGCGAAGTTCGTCGCCGGTACCGAGGACTTCAACTGCGCGCACGTCTCGTTCATCGGGGCGCGCACGCTGCTCGTAAACCTGTCGACGTGCGCCGGAACAGTCGGTCGCGCCTACCTCGCGGACGCGGACAGCGGCGAGCGCAGGGCCTGGGTCGGCGGCCGCGAGGGCTGGCAGGCGTGGGATGTGAAGACCACCCAGGTGGTCGGTGGTGGTGCAAATGACTGGGCTTTCCGCGAGCAGTTCGGCAGCGAGGTCGTCATCCAGGACGTCGTCACCGGCACCGTCCTGCGGCGAGTCGACCTGTCCGCGTACGTGCCCGTCGACGCTGTGTCGAAGGCGCCCGCGACCGATCCGCAGTGGGGCTGGATGTTGGGGACGACCAACGGCAAGCTCGCGGTACTGAACGAGGGCGTCGCGGCGCAGGGCGTGTTCATCGTCGTCGACCCCGTCGCGGGTGTCGTCGAGCGGGTCGCGAAGGTGCCGATGTGCCCGCGCTGAGCTCTTCAAGATGATGAATTCGATAGCGAATTCACTTCTTGAAAAGCGCCTCGAGGCGTTCTTTGGCGTTCATTGCGTCGAGCTTCGGCGCGACCGCTTCGACCTTCGCAGCGGCGAGCTGGAACGAGCCGCAGAAGTTGCGACGCTCGGCATCGGGCGGGAGCTCGGCGGTCGGCTCGCGGCAGGTGCGGTTGTCGTTGTCCCAGTTGCCGCAGCTGCGGCAGCTGCGGATATCGGCGTCGCACTCGGGACAGGTCTCGCTGCGGCCGACGGGGCGACCGGCGTCGAGCTCGAGGACGGTGCGGCACTGCCAGCAGCGGGGGCGTTGGGCGCTCATGCGTGCATCCTATGGGTCAGGTCCGTTGACGCCAAGTTCCCGTATCGCCTGGCGGCTGCCGAGTTCCCCGTTTCGTCTAGCGGCCGCCAAGTCTTCGCGCGAGCTGGTCCTCGAAGAGCGAACTCGGCACCAGGAACTCGGCCGTGCCGGCGCCCTCGACCCAGTCCTCCGGCTCGGTCGCGGCGCCGCCGGTGAGGCGCAGGGAGGTCAACAGGTCGCTGCCGCGAGTGCTGCCGATGATGTAGCCGAGGCCGTATTGCAGCGAGATCAGCTCCTGACCGGCGAAGTTCCAGAACACGCACTCGGTCGCCGAGTGTCCGCTGCCGCGGCTTATCGCGTTGCGGTTGAGAGCGTCGAAGCCGTCTTCGAAGGTGCTCGAGTCGACGAGGTTGGCGGTGCCGAGCGTGTGCATCTCATTGCGCGCGGGCAGCGCCGTGTCATCGATCGGGCCGAGCGGCACATACGCGCCGTCGGCGGCGTGCACGCGTAGCCACACGCAGCCCGAGGTGCCGAAGCCGCGGCTCTGGATGAAGTTGGTGCGGCCCTCGCGACCACTGCAATCGCGCGTCAGGATCTCGCTCGATTGGCGGACCTCGAACAGGTAGCCGTTGCCGTTGCCGCCGCGGTTCTCGGGCTTTTCGAGGTGGCAGTCGGAGATGGTCACGCGCTTGGACGAGGCGACCAGGATCCCGCCCGACTGCAGGTGCGCGCCCATGCCCTTGCCGCTCTTCGGAGCACCGGGCGACACGAACGATGCGACGTTTTCGACCCAGCCATCGGCGACGAAGTCGAAGCCGATGGCGCTTATCTGATCGCCACCCCAGGCGGTTGCCCAGTCGGTCGCGTTGGCGATGCCGATGTCCGCGAGCCCGACCTCGCGCACGAGGCCCGACACGCGGCGCACGGTCGCGCCGCTGGCGACCTCGAGGCCGTCGCGCAGGGGCACGTCGAGGCGCACGAGGTTCGGCTCGGAGGTGCGATCGATGCCGACGATGGTGCGCCGATAGAGGGGCTGCCACTCGCCCTTGTAGTTGGACCAGAGCTCGGTCATGCCGTGCTCGGCGAGGAAGGCGTCGGTTATCAGCTGGCCGACGACGATGTCCTCGCCGATGTTGAAGTCGGCTGCGTCGGCGACCGCGACGGCGCGGTCGAAGCGCGTGGCGTCGGCGACCAGCGGTGCTTCGGCGCTGATCGTCTCGCTGCCGGCGAAGCGGATGTGCGACGAGTACGACAGGCCGAGCTTGCGCGTGAACCAGAGGCGGCTCACCGCTGGACCTTCGCCCTGGATGACGACGCGTGACGACGCGACAGTGAGCCAGGTGTCGATGCGATAGAGGCCCGCGGGCACGAACACGACGCCGCCGCCAGCCGCCTTGGCAGCGTCGATCGCGTCCTGGAACGCGGGGCCGCTGTCGCTGGTCGGGACGCTGCCGGCTGTAGTCGGGGACGCGATCGCGCCGAAGCTCGTGACGTCGAAGCGGCTCAGGGACGCGATGCCCGCCGGTCCGAGCCCGGCGCCGAGTTCGCGTTCGCCGTTGTGGTAGCCCGCGTACGAGTAGTCTTGGAGCTGTGCGCCGGACGGGTCTTTCAGGCCCGGCTGCCAGTCCTCGGGATAGAGCTTGCTGCGCCAGGGGAGGGGCACGTCGGCGTCGAGCGTGTCGCTGACATCGGGCACATCGGTGGCATCGCTGACATCGCCTGCATCGGTCGCGTCCGACACATCGGTTGCGTCCTGGGTATCGGCATCGCTCGCGTCGACTTCGTCAGCGTCGACTTCCTCGGAGGCGTCGGCCGTCTCGTCGAACTCGACCTCTGTCGCATCCGCGATGTCCGATGCGGCGCCCGTGTCGCTGTCGTCGCGCGCATCGATGCCAGCCGGCGCATGACCTTCGAGCTCGCTGCCGCAGGCACCGAGGCTACTCGAAACGATCAGCATGAAGAGAGCGACACGCATCAGTGGCCGAGTCCATGTCAGGACTGACAACACAATTCAAGTCGCTGCCGCGGTAGCCGCCATGCTACCCACCGTGCTAGCTGCCTCGTCCATGCGGAACCTCATCGTCATCGCCCTCGTTGCGTGTCAGCCACTGGTCGCTTGCGGCGACACGAGCAACGGGGCGCAGGACAGCGCGGCATCCGACGTCACGGACGCCGAGACGTCACCCGACTTCGCTGCCGAGACGACGCCCGATACGGCGCTCGACACGGTCGGCGAGCTTGCCGAAGAGGTCGACGCCGACGAAGACGCGAGCGAGCCCGACATCACGCCCGATGTAGCGGACGGCGCCGACAGCAAAGACGTTGCGGAGGTCGCAGCGGACACCACACCCGAGGTCGAGGTGCAGGTGATCGACCCCAATGGCGACAGCGACCACGACGGGATCTCCGATCTCATCGAAGCCGATGACGGCACCGACCCCTTCAACCCACGCTCAGCCCGTGCCTGGCATCCCGAGGTCGAAGGCCACCCGCGTCTCTTCACGCGCGCCTCCGACCAGCCCGCGATCGCCGCGCGCGCTGAGGCGCCCGGCGGTCGCGCCAAGGTCCTGTGGGATCGCGTGGTCGACCTCGCGGGCCGCGCGATGCCGGTGCATCCTGCCGACCAGGGCTACAACACCGATATCCCGCCCAACCAGGCGCAGATCGCCGAGGCTGCAGCGCTTGTCGGCTTTGCGACCGGTGAGCTCAGCGCGACGAGCAAGGCGCTCGATGTGCTGGCAGCGCCGTTTCCGGACCCGACGCCGCTGAACCTGCGCTCGCTGTTCAACGCCGGCGACCACTACGACCTGCTCGAGGCCGACGCGCTGCAAGGCTTTTGCGCCGCCTACGACCTGACAGCCGGCACGGCCGGGGTCGACCTGGTCGTGCTCGCCGCAGCGCGCGACAACCTCGTCAAGCGCGTCGACTACTTCCGCACGCTGTGCATGACCACTGGCGGCTGCACCGCGCTCCTGCGCGGCGAGGCGAACAACCACAGCTTGAAAGCCCTGGCCGCGCTCGGCACGTGTGCCATCGCTATCCCCGACCGCGCGACCGCCGCCGCCGACTTCAACGAGGCGCTGACCGCCAGCGACTGGATTGCGCACGAGCGCCAGGGCAACCTCGAAGGCGGCTGGGCCGAGAGCTGGAACTACCTCAGCTATTCGGGCGAGACGCACCTCGGCTTCCTCGCAGCCGTGCACCACGTCGCTGGCCTCATCGCTGACTCGAGCCCCTGGCAGGCGCTCGGCGAAGGCTGGATCACCCGGCGAAACGAGGCCAACGGCAAGCTCGTCACGGTCCTCGATCCTGCCGTCGACCTGGTCTGGCGGGCGGTCTACGAGCGGGCCTTGTTCGCGACGATGCCCTGGGGCGTGACCCCGCCAGTTGACGACGCGAACCCATCGGCGCTGCACGGTGGTCTCGTCGCAGCACTCTTCGACGACGCACGCTTCCTCTGGAACTGGGACATGCCGCGGGTCGGCATGCACACCGGCCGACAGCTGGTCGCTACGTTCCTCACCCTCGATCCCGAGACGTCCGCCGTGACCCCAGACTGGACCGACGGCTTCTTCGCCGACGCCGGCTTCTCGGTCATGCGGCGCACGCTCGCGCCCGACTCGAGCTACTTCCACATGCAGCACGAGCTCGAGCAGATGCGCCTCCAGGGCGGCGCTCACGAGCATGCCGACCCCATGTCGTTCATCCTCGCCGCGCACGGCGTCGACCTCGCGATCGACCCCGGCTACATCGACTTCAGCAACCACGCGAAGGTCAAGTACGGCAAGGACCACAACATCGTGCTGGTCGATGGGCTCGGGCCCGAGTTCTTCCTCGACGGCCTCTACGACGCCCCGCCGAGCTCCGACGCCTATCTGCACGCGCACGAGACGTCGGGCCCGTTCACGACCCTCATCGCCAGCACCAAGTACGGTGGCGCCGAGTTCCGTCGTCGCGTCGTGCGCATCGTCGCCGGTGCCGACGAGGTCTTCGTCGTCGCCGACAGCCTCGTCGCCCAGGGCGTGCATACCTGGACGTTCCAGTTGAACGGCCTTGCCGGCGAGGAGATCGGCGGCACCTCGTTCGCGACCACACCCACTGACATCGGCACGCTCGCGACCTGGCAGCGCAGCGAGGCGACCCTGTTCGCGTCGGTCGCGGCAGCGCTCGGCACCCCCACCACCGGCAGCCGCCTCGAGGAGAGCATCTACTCCAGCGGTCATCACCGCTGCCTCACGGTCGACGCCGCGATGGGGCCTGGCGCCGGGTTCCTGAGCCAGCTCGTGCCGAGCTTGCCGGCCGTCGCCCCGACGCTGACCTCGACCCGGGTCTCGGGCGTGGTCGTCGCGACCACCACCTTCGCCGACGGCATTTCGATCACGACCTACCTCAACCTCGGCGCAAGCGACGTCGCTGTCGCGGAGCGCATCGTCGCACCCGGACTCACCGCGGTCGTCGCGAGCGCAGGCAACGCCGAGGTTGTCCGCAGCTGGTCGATGCAGACCCCGCCCATCCCTGATCCGACGTTGTTCAGTCCGTGACCTGCCGAACACATTCGGTCGGACGTCCATCCACCGCATCCACCACATCCAGGGCGCTTGCTCGCAGCGTCCGGCTTCGGTAGGGTCGCGCCCTCGCGTAGGCCGCTGTCGTGCGCTCGCGAAGCCCTCCCGCTCAGCATGGCCTTGCGGCCCGCTGATGATTCGGCCCCGACACGCCGGAGTCTCCATGCGCATCGTTGGTTCCCTCGCCCTCATCGCAGGTGCGCTCGCTTCACTCGGCGCGCCGCCGATTGCGCATGCGCGCCAAGATGATCCGCCGCAGTCCGGCACGGTGCAGCCGCCCGAGCCCCGCCTGTTCCCGATAGCGCCCGCCGACCCGACCAAAGAACCGTGGTTCGTCGAGCTCTACCCCGAGTATCGCGTGCGCATGATCCACATCGACCCGCTCGAGGTGAACGGCGTCGTCGCGACCGACGTGAGCTGGGCCGAGCAGCGCTTCCGCGTCGACGCCTCGATGGGCTATCGCGGCATCGGCGCCATCCATATGCAGATCGATGCGCTGGACGGCGTGCTCTTCGGCGACAACGGCGAGTTCGGCTCGTCGCCCGAGCCATCGAGCGGCGTCGGCATCGCGTCGCGCCAGGTCAACAACGCCGGCTGGCGCGTGGGCCTTTTGCCCGGCGCCGACCCGCTCCAGATCGCGTCTTACGGACCGGTGCTGCGCGACGTCGCGCCGATCGAGATCAACTACCTCTACGGCGAGCTCCTGTTGCCGTTCGGCCTCTTCCGCGTCGGCCGCCAGCCGCTGTCGGACGTCGGCTCGGTGTCGTTGAACGATGGCCGCACGGGCCGCAACCTGTGGGGCGCGTCCTACTATCACGAGTCGGTCGATCGCCTCGTGTTCGGCACCAAGGTGTCCGAGATCTTCAACGCGATCTCGGGCGGCAAGGACTACGTCGTCGACACCTCGCTCGACAACGGCGTCTTCCTCGGCCTCGTGTACGACTACCTGGTCGAGGACCAGATCACGACGTCGACCGACGACCTCGAGGGTGTCTCGGTGCAGCTCGACTTCAAGTGGCGCGACCCCTCGTCAGTCTTCGGCGACGCGTTCGGCCCGCTGCGCTTCACCATCACCGGCACCTACCGCTGGGACGAGCGCTTCAACACCAGCATCTTCGCGCTGCCGATGCGCCTCGACCTCGCGATCGAGAACTTCAACCTGCGCGGCGAGCTGTCGTACATCCGCGGTACTACACGTGAATTGTCGGCGGGCTTCGCGGCGCTCACGGGCGCCGAGGTCGTCGACCAGGACCTCGCGCTGACCGCCGCCCGCGTGGTCGCCGAGTACACCTTGTGCCCGCTGACCTTCCGGCTCGAGTGGGGCTTCGCCGATGGCGACGATGACCCGCGCACGACCACGCCGATGTCGATAACGACCTGGCCGCGCGACACCAACCTCGGGCTGCTGCTGTTCGAGCACACGCTGGCCTTCCAGTCGGCGCGCTCGGCCGCCGTCGGCATCGAGAACCTGCGCCAGGTCAAGGCCGAGTCGTTCCCGCTCACCGAGATCTCGACCGAGGGTCGCGTGACCAACGTCAACGCGCTCTTCCCGCAGGTCTTCTGGGATGTCGTGCCCGAGCTGCGCTTGAAGGCGGGCGTGCTGTTCGCGTGGTCGGCGGCGCCCGTGACCGATCCGATCCAGACGCTGCTCGCCTGGGACGGCGCCGAGATCAAGGACGACGCGCTCAACTACAACGGCGGCAAGCCGGGCAACTACTGGGGCACGGAGATCGATCTGGGCCTCGAATGGACGTTCAAGAAGATGTTCCAGTTCGCGGTCGAGACCGCCGTCCTGATGCCTGGTGATGCGCTACAGGACGAGAACGGCGATGCGGTGCCGAGCTGGATGCTAGAGACCCGCTTCACGTTCCGCCCGTGAGTGACCTGACTATTTTGATCGCTTGCACGCTCGGAATCGCCTTCGCTGGAGTCCTCGCATGAGCACCCGCAACTCGCTCTTCGCCCTCGCTCTCGCCGCCCTCGCGGCCCCGGCTGGCAGTATCGCCTTCGGCTGCCTGCTGACCGCCTGCGAGACCTACGACCCGCCGCCCGAGGTGCGCATCGTCCAGCCCACGGGCGGCACCTGGAACGCGTTCGTGCCGATCGAGCTCACGTTCAGCGAGCCCATCGCGCGCGACTCGCTGGTCTTCGACATCCGCCCGGCCAAGTACGACATCGAGGGGAACTTCCTCGCCGACAGGCCGTCGATCGTCAGCGACTGCTCGCTCGCGAAGTCACCCTGCGGTGCCCTCGGCGTGGTGCTCGACGAGGCCGGCACGCGCCTCACGCTGAGCCAGAACGAGGCCTTCGCGGACTTCATCGGCGAGCCGCTGGTCGTCGTCGTGCACGGCGGGCTGAGCGACGTGAAGGGCCGCCTGCGCGACGTGCCGACGACCTTCGACTTCCAGATCAACCCGCCCGAGTGCGACGGCTCGCCGGTCGATCTCGACCTCGGGCTCGGCGCCTTCTCGCTCGCCGCGAGCCTCGACCAGATCGGCTTGAACGGCATCTATCTGCGCATGGTCATCGACATGGCGGTCGATAACGCAGACGGAAAGATCAAGGTTATCGGCACCTTCGCGCGCTTGAAGCAAGGCGACGTCACCTATCCCGCCAACTACTCGCAGCCCGATGGCTACGTCGCCGAGCTCGGTGAGACCAGCTGGGTAGTGACCTTCGACGCGTGCGCGCTGAAGCTCGGCGAAGGGCAGTACTTCCTGCAGAGCGACCCGTTCGACGTGTCGATCACGCTCCTCAACGTCATCCCGATTACGCTTACCGACTTCCGCGTGCAGGGCACCTTGCGCACGTTCGCCGACCCGAATCAGCGCGCGACGGTGTCGGGCACGCTGTCGACCTCGGGCGGCGCCTTCGGCGATCCGCCGACCACCGTAAACCCGATCACGACCGCCTGGGACGGGGCCGCCTTCATCGCCAGCGAGATCGACCCGGGCCTGCCCCAGGTCTGCAAGGACGCGCCGTGCACGGTGGTCGATGCGGCTGGTGGCGACTGCCAGGTGCCGAAGCCCTGGGACAACGACAAGTACTGCGAGTAGTCATCTCGCCGGGAGAGGCAACAAGTGTCAGCAATCAAGCGATCGGGAGTGGTGCCGGAGGCGCTCGCGGGTGAGCGGCTCGACAAGGCGCTCGCCGCGCTCCTGCCGGACATGACGCGGCACCTCGCGCGCAAGGTCATAGGGATGGGCGCCGTGTTCGTCGGGCCGCGGCGCGTAAGGCGTGCGAGCGAGCCGGTGCGCGCGGGCGACGTGCTGCAGGCGACGTGGCACCCCGAGGTGCTGGCGCCCGAGAAGTACGAGCTGGTGATCCTTCACGAGGACGACGACGTGGTCGTCGTCGACAAGCCGTCGGGGCAGATGTCGCAGGGCTCTGAGCTCGGCGACGTGGGCACGCTGATCCACGCGCTGATGCGGCGATATGGCCATGATATCAGGCTCATGCACCGCCTCGACAAGGGCGCCAGCGGCGTCATGGTGGCGGGTCGCAACCCCGACGCGACCGCGGCGCTGACACCCCAGTTCAGAGAGCACACGATCGAGCGACGCTACCTGGCGGTGACACTCGGCGTGCCGCCCGATGGCGACTGCGACGTGGCGATCGTGCAAGAGCGCAGGCTCGTGCGCGCGGCCCACCCGGGCGAGAAGGGCCAGCATGCCAAGAGCGTCGTCCAGGTCGTGCGCACGTTCGCGTCACCGACCACGGGCACGCCACGGGCGCTGGTCGCGGTGAAGCTGCACACCGGGCGCACGCACCAGATCCGCATCCACCTCGAGTCGCTCGGGGCGCCGATCCTCGGCGACGACGAGCACGGCGGACCGCACGCCGAGCGTTTGTGCCTGCACGCGGAGGTGCTCGGCTTTGTGCATCCACGCGGCCACGCGCTGCGCTTCGAGCGGCCGCTGCCGCCCGACTTCGTGAGCGCTTCAGGCCTGCCGGCAGCGGCAGCCGAACCCACGCCCACGGCCGCGCCCACGCCCACGCCCACGCCCGAGACTATCCCGTGACCACGCCGGACGACCTCGCCGCGACCACCGCGTTGGTCGCGCGCTTCGCTCCCAACCGCCCCGATCCAACGACACTCGCTGCCGACCTCGAGCTCGTGCGCGACCTCGGCTTCGACTCGGTGCGCCTGGTCGAGCTGCTGCTCACGGTCGACGAGACGTTCGCGGTGACGCTGCCGATCGACGGCATCCTGGGCGGTGACGCGATGTCGATCGCGCGCCTCGCGGCGGAGGTCGGGCGCGCACGATCCGCGACGGGCCAGTCGTGAACACGGTCTTCGATCGCCTCGTCGCCAACGCCACCGATCGCCCGGACGCGAGCGCGTTCACGATCCACAGCCACGGCGGCATCACGCACCTGACGTTCGGCGAGCTCTACGCCCGCGTCCTCGCCCTCGCGCACGGCCTCGTGAGCCATGGCATCGGCGCCGGCGACCCGGTCGCGCTCGCGCTGACGACCTCGCCCGCGCTCGTCGCGCTCGTCTACGCGGTGCAGTCCTTGCGCGCCGTCCCGATGATCGTGAACCCGAGCCTGCCCGCCGCCGCGATCGCGCGGCGCGTCGCCCAGGTGCATGCGAAGCTGCTCGTCGCCGAGGCGCTCGTCGAGACGCTCTCGCAGCCGTCCTCAGACGCTGTCATGCCACCCCGCCCGACGCGCCCTGTCCCGGAAGACCTCGCGTTCCTGCAGCTCACCTCGGGCACCTCGGGTGACTCGCGCGCGGCCGCGATCTCGCATCGCGCCCTGGCGATCTATCTCGGCTGGGAGGGCAGCGGTCACCGCCTCGGGCTGACGCAGCGCGATGTGCTCGTGAGCTGGCTGCCGCTGCACCACGACCTGGGGCTCGTGCGCTTCCTGTTCATGCCGGTCTGGTATGGCCAGCATGTGCACCTGTTGCCGCCCGCTATTGCGAGCCTCGGTCTGTGGCTCCAGACGCTCACCGCGACGAAGGCGACGGTCACCAGCGCACCCGACTTCGCCTATCGCATCGCCGCCCGCGCGGTCTCGCCCGTCGGCATCGATCTCGCGCACCTGCGCCTCGCGACCAACGGCGGCGAGCCGGTGCGCGCCACGTCGATCGCGGCGTTCGAGGCGCGCTTCAGCTGTCCCGGCGTGGTGTCGCCCGGCTATGGTCTCGCCGAGGCGACGCTCGGCGTGTCGGCGACCGCACCGGGCGACGCCCTGATCGTCGATGCACGTGGCCACGTCGGCTGCGGCAAGGTCGTGCCGGGCCTCACACTGCGCGTCGTTCGCGACGGGGTCGAGGTCCCCGCGGGCGAGGTCGGCGAGCTCGAGACGGCCGGCACCCACCTCTTCGAGGGCTACTACGATCCGGCCTCACCAGGTCGCTTCGATCGCAGCTCGTTCACGGCCGACGGTTGGCTCAAGACCGGCGACACCGGCTACATCGACGCGCACGGCAACGTGTTCGCGCTCGGCCGCACGCGCGCGATGGTCAAGCAAGCCGGCGCATTGATCGCACCACGCGAGGTCGAGGAGGTCGTCGATAGGATCGCGGGCGTGCGACTGTCCGCAGCGATAGGACTTCCCAACGACATCACTCAGGCGGAGGAGCTGGTGCTCGTCGTCGAGGCGCGCGACGAGCCGCCCGAAGATGGCCTCGCAGTCGCCATTCAGGCGGTCGTCAGGGCCGAGGTCGGAGTCGTGCCGGGGCGCATCCTGCTCGTCCCGCCCAAGACGATCCCGCTCACCGCGAACGGCAAGCTGAGGCACGCGGTCCTGCGCCAACAGCTGCTCGCTCAGAGCGCTGGCGACTGAACCGGTTGCAGCAGCCGACGCGCGTCACGCTCGCGGAGACTGCGCGAGGTAGCCGATGTCCCAGCGCCAGAACGATCCCGGTCGCAGCCGCAAGCGCTGCGCGAAGAAATCGCTGAGCCGACGCGTGGTCGCCTTGTCGTCGCTGCCCACCGGCAGTGGCTCGAACACTTCCAGCACGATGCGGCCCGCTTCCAAGCGTGCCTCGATCGGCACCAGCGCCGCGCCTCCAAGGCGCGCCATCGCCGCGGCCGACGGCGTCACCCGGGTGACGCGCCCGAGGAACGGCTGGTCGTCGTCGCGACCGGCTAGCGGCGGCCCCGAGCTGCCCGCGAAGAAGACGACCGCCTCACCGCGCCGCAGCGTCTGTACCGCGGTCATGAGCGCGTGCGCCTTGCGCCGGGGATCGGCGCCGGTCTCGACCTGCACAAAGCCGTGCGTCGTTCTCGCGTTGGGCGGATCGTAGCGCAGGAGCACGCCGCGCAGCCCGCAGCGCGCGAGGCCGGCGGTCGCCACCGCGGGCGCGCCGGCATGCCAGCTGACCGCGACGATCGGCTTGCCCGCGACGCGCAGGCGCTCGAGCACCTCCCGGCCGCGCACGTCGATCGCCGCTTGGAGCCACGCCTCACCCCAGCGCGCGACACCACGCCTGAACAACGCTCCGACCAGACGATGGCTCTGGATCTCGGCAGCCACCCACCACACGGCCAGCCGCGAGAGTTCAGGAAAGACCGCCGTCACATCGCGCCGTGCACCCCTGCCACCTGTGCTGAGCGCACCCATCGCAAGCGCCGCCGCCTTCGCCGCCGACAGCAGCGACGCTCGCCCGGCCGCGACCAGCGACCGTGTCGGAGACGTTGTCATCGGCCGACCTTCGAGCGCCATCTCGCGGTGTGTCAAGCCGTCACCGTATCGCCGTTGGCTGCCGCTGTTGGTGCGAACGTAGCGACCAACTTTTGCGGAGCGACCCATTTGCGCTATCACGTCGCGATGAAGAAGCTCCTCCTGGGCGTGCTGCTTATCTCTGCGTGTGGTGATGACGAGGTCGCGCGCAAGGACGCCGATGTGGCGACCGACAGCCACGCGGAAGTCGACACGCTGCCGCCCGACGACAGCGCGGACGCGCCCGACAGCGCCTCCGACACCACTCCCGACAGCGCCTCCGACAGCGCTCCCGACAGCGCTCCCGACATCCCCGATGTCGCCGAAGACACGGCCTTTCCCGAGGTGGCCTACGCGGAGACGCTGCTCCCTGTCGACCCGGGCTTCGACGAGTCGTACGTCCCGCGAGGCGACCTCGTGGTGAGCACGCTGGTCGAGGTGCTGCGCCCGCGCTTCGGCCTGCGTCACTACGTCGATGAGGCCGGCGATCTGATAGCACCGGTCGAAGAGTTCGGTGTCCTCGAAGGCCAGCCGGGCGAGCCGCACATGCTGCGCGATCAGCTAGCGATCCCCGCCGCCGCCGCGGTCACGCTCACGCCCGGCGCGCTGCCCGCGGGTTCACGCTCGCTGCTCTTCGGCCTCATCCTCGCCGACCCCCAGCTCGTCGATCAGGACAGCCCCGCGCAGGTCGTGAAGAACGCCGCGCGCGAACTCGCCGGGTTCCAGCTGCCCGCCTACACGCCCCAGGGCGAGCTGGCCGTGCACGCCAATGATGCCCTCTTCCGCAGCGCCGATCGCTTCCAGGACGACCGCCTCTTCGACGTCGTGATGATCGCCGGCGACCACATCGAGAACAGCCAGAAGAACGAGCTCCACAACCTCCACACGCTCTTGAACGGTGGCCTCCTCTCCAGCGACTCGGGCGCCCTCGACGACCCGACGCCGGGCCCCGACAACGACGCCTTCGACCCGTTCATCGCGGGTGGCTTCCGCGCCGGCACGCCCTGGATCTCGAGCATCGGCAACCACGACGTGAACATCGAAGGCAACTTCCCGGTGGGCCTCGTCGAAGAGCTCACGACCAACACCGAGGTGCGCGCCAAGCTCGACGCGCTCGCCGGTCCGCTCGGCCTCGCGTTCCCCTATTCCCCCACTTCCGACCTCCAGGCAGCGCTCTTCCCGCATGCGATCCGCTCGGCCTTCCGCGTCGATCCCGACGACTTCAACCCCGCCATGATGACCAGCCCCGAGGAGCTGACGGCGCTCGAGCCCGGCACCACCCCAGCCGACCCCGCGCGCGCCCCGCTGGGCGTGTGCGGCTTCGTGCACGAGACCTACAGCGCTGCGGGCGACCCGCCCGGACACGGCTACAGCGAGGTCAACGACGCCGACTGCAGCGGCTTCTACCTCTATGATCCCGTTCCCGGCGTGCCGATCCGCATCATCAGCCTCGACCTCGGCCCGCACGAGGGCGGGTCCAACGGCATCCTCGCGCCACCCTACGCCGACGGCCAGCTCATCGCCGACAAGGTCGGTGACCCGCAGTTCGACCAGATCGCCTTCTTGAAGGCCGCGCTGGCCGACGCCGAAGCCGATGGCGTCGGCGTCATCATCCTGAGCCACCAGGCCTCGGACGCGATTGTCTTGCAGTCGCAGCTCCAGGACCTCGCCTCGCTGCTCGCGTCGATCCCCGACCTCGCGGCGCTCATCGACAAGTACTCGCCGGTGCCGGTCGACCCGATGACCTCGCTCGAGTTCCGCCAGATGCTCGCCTCGTCACCCGCTGTGATCGCGCACATCGCCGGCCACAACCACAGGAACCGCGTGCGCGCGATCTGCCCCGACGGCAGCGACCGAGACAGCGCCGGCACCCTGTGTGTCGCTGGCCCCGACGGCGAGACCGGCTACTGGGAGATCACCACCTCGTCCGGCATCGACTTCCCACACCAGGCCCGCTTCTTCGAGGTCATCCAGGTCGCGGGCCCGCTCGCGGCGCTCTATCTGACGATGCAGGAGCCGCGCATTCCGGCCGGCAGCTTCTCCGAGCGGGCGCGCTTCATCTCGACCGTCGATGGTGAGGTCAACGGCAGCTTCCGTGGCCTGGGCGAGCTCGGCGACCGCAACCTGCTCTTGCCGTTCACCGTGAGCGCCGCGATCGCCGCCAACTGGGAAGGCATCGGTGCGACCAAGATCGAGAGCGAGACCTCGCTGCTCGGCTCCCACGCGGCGCTGCCGAAGCTCCCCGTGTGGCCAACGCCCTGAACCACATAGCTTGATCCGGAGGCGCGTGTGTGTAACGTCCGCGCCGATGTCGAACGGACCCCGCTTCACGAAACGCATGTCGCCTTCCTCCTCACGGGCAGCCAAGGGCGGCCGCGCGATGATGGCCTTCGCTGACGAGCAGGGCCAGATCATGGAGCACCCCGAGCTCGAGATGCTCGGCTGGGATGGCGAGTGCTGGCGCCCGCTCGAGCCGGACGAGCTGGTGCCGCTGCCGGAGGGCTCGGACCTGTTCACGCTGCCGGCGCGCTCTGCCGCGGGCTTCGATCGTGCGGCGGACGAGGTCGTCGTGTTCGACGAGCCGGGCACCACCGCGGTCGCGTGCTTCATCGCGCCGGCCTACCTGCGGCTCATGCTGCCGGCCTACGAGTCGGCCGAGGATGCGCCGGCCCTGCCGTTGTTCGCCTACTCGGCGGTCGGGATCCGCGATGGCGAGATGGTCACTGCGACCCTGCGCGTCGACGAGGACATCCGTCAGGATCCGTTCCGCTTCGACATCGCCGACATCGAAAAGCGCGTCGCCGCGCGCCTCGTCGCGATGCCCGACAACCGCCTCGTCAAGCACATGGAGCGGTGCGCGCTGACCTATCACTGCCGCGCCGCGCAGAACTACTTCCTCGACCGGCATGAAGCCCCGATGCCGGCCGCGCCGACCTGCAACGCATTGTGCGTTGGCTGCATCAGCTTTCAGCCGAAAGCCGGCGACGAGATCCCGGCCGCGGCGCATGACCGCATCGACTTTGCGCCGACCCCGCGCGAGCTGGCGGACATTGCGCTCGGCCATATCGAGCGGGTGGGGGAGCGCGCGGTCGTCTCGTTCGGCCAGGGCTGCGAGGGCGAGCCGCTGATGCAGGGCCGCAACCTCGAGCAGTGCGTGCGCCTCATTCGGCAAACGACCGCCAAGGGCATCGTCAACCTGAACTCGAACGCGTCCAAGCCCGACGTCGTCGCCAAGCTGATGGACGCCGGCCTCGACAGCCTGCGCATCTCGACCAACAGCGCGCGCAAAGACGTCTATCACGCGTACTACCGGCCGACCGGCTACAGCTTCGAGGACGTGCGCCAGTCGGCGCAGGTCGTACGTGAGCGCGGTGGCTACGTCATGCTCAACTACTTCGTCTTCCCCGGCGTGACCGACACGCAGGCCGAGCTCGACGCATTGTGCGCCTGGATCGAGGAAGCGAAGATCGACATGGTCCAGCTGCGCAACCTCAACATCGACCCCGAGATCTACCTCGCGGCGGTGACCGCCGTCGGCCACGTCGTAGAGCCGATGGGCCTCATGCCGTGGTTGCAGGCCCTGCGTCAGCGCTTTCCCGCGCTGCGCTTTGGCTACTTCAACCCGCCCCGCCAGACGATGGCCGAGGCGGCGCCCGTTCTCGTGAGCGGGTAGAGGATCGACATGCCGATCTACGAGTATCGCTGTGAGGCTTGCGGGGCCCCCAAGGAAGCCATCCAGAAGATGAGCGACCCGCCGCTCAAGGTGTGCGAGGCGTGCGGCGCCGAGGCGCTCCAGCGCGTGATGAGCCGCACAAGCTTTGTGCTCAAAGGATCTGGCTGGTACGCGAGCGGCTACGAATCGACCCCCAAGGCCTCGGGGTCGGAATCCAAGTCGCAGTCCGCGTCGGAATCCAAGTCCGAATCGAAGTCCGAGTCGACCCCGGTCGCCGCTCCGAAGTCCGAGTCGACCAGCTCCAGCTCGAGCTCCGATTCCTGAGTAGGGCGCGGATTGACAGGGATGTGCATGCGCTCGACAGTCGCGCGCATGACCCTACGCATCATCGCGCTCATCCCTTGGCTCGCCCTCGCCGCCTGCGGCAAGTCCCCGCCGCCGGTCGCTGACGCGACACCCGCTCCCGTGCCGGCCGAGACCAGGCCAACCGAGCCCGACGCCGTTTCGCCTTCGGCTGCCGATGCAGCCAAGGCCGCAGATGACATCGCGACCGGCATGAGCGCCGAGGTCGGCCTCGCCGCCGCAGCCGACGCGCAGTACCTGGTCTGGACGCGCAGCGACAAGGGCTACACGACGTCCTGGCTCGGCGCCGACGGGGCGGTGCTAGCGACCCGCGACGAGGTCGTGCTGTTCGATGGCGGCGACCTCTGGGCTCTTCAAGGGCGCTACAGCGAGTTCCGCGAAGTTGCCTGCGAGTTCGTCGACACCGAGCTGCCGCCGCCCGGTGGCAAGGTCCCGCTCGGGCCCAAGCGCTCCTACCCCTACCTCGTGGCGCGCGCGCTCGGCAGCGAGCTGCCCGAACGCACGTTGCTCAAGGCCTATGCTGGCGATGGCGACGGCGCCAAGGACGGCACTCCGCCGACCTACGTGGGCGAGCACTGGGGGCGCAGCTTCTCGTTCGTCGGCGGCGAGAACGGTCGCCTGTTCATGACCGAGTGCGATGGCGGCTATAGCTGTGGCGCGCACGGCGAGTCGGGCTGCAGCTTCATCCCTGTCAGCTTCGGCGACAACCTGCCGGGGCTCGACCTCGCAGCCACCGACAAGGCTCTGCCCGATCTGCGCAAGGCGGTCGAGGCCGGCTGGGTCGACGGCGACGAGGTGAGCTCCGAGGGCATCACGCTCGAAGGCATCTACTTCGACCAGCGCAACGGCGAGCTCGCGATCGGCTATCAGTACGTCGCCGGCACCTCGTACGCGGCCACCGATGGCACCTGGTCGAGCTACTCGCAGGCGCGCACAAAGAGGGCGCCGCCACACAAGTCGCTGGGCCTCAACCCGCTGCCGACCGCGGTCAGCAGCTACTTGAAGGCCTCATCGCCGTCGGCTCAGCCAGACAACGAGCCGCGCGCGTTTGGCTGGTCGTCGCTGCCGGCTTCCGACAAGCGCGCGGCGCTCTTGTCCGCGTTCAAGGACCCTGCGACGGTCGCTCCGCCGGCACCCAAAGACGAGACGGCGGACGCCGCGGGCGGCCAGGCGAAGCTGGCGGAGGGTCGCAAGGCCACAAAAGACAAGCGCTATCCGGACGCGATCAAGGCCTTCGACGAGGCGATCGCCATGACGGCGACGCTCGCCCGCGGGTGGTCGGGCCGCGGCTACGCGAAGCTGCTCGCGGGCGACCTGGCGGGTGCCAAAGCCGACTTCGACCAGGCCCTCACGCTCGATGCGGCGCCCAGGTTCCAGGGCGCCGTGTACTTCAACCTCGGTGAGCTGGCCGTGCGCAGCAAGGACCTCCCGGCCGCCAAGGCTGCCTTCACCAAGGCCAACGAGCTGGCGCCCTCGGACGCCGCGAAGAGGCAACTGGACCGCCTTAAGTAGTGGTCAAGGCAGGACGTGCCTCACCGTTTCACGCGTGAGCGGTAATCCTTTGACACTGCGCCGGCCCTCGGGCACTGCACGCCGGTGAAGAAGCAGCCCGACCCGACGACCGAGCCCGACGAGAGCGAAGACACCTTCAGCGAGGACCCCTCGGACGAGCCTTTGGAGCCAGCGGTTCCGCTCGTTCCGGAGATCACCTTCGAGTCGCTCAAGCTCTCACCGCGCGTGCTCCAGACGATCGCCGCGCTCGGCTTCGTGAGCCCGACGCCGATCCAGGTGGGTGCCATCCCGCCGCTGCTCGAGGGCCGCGACCTCGTGGGCCAGGCGCGCACCGGCACCGGCAAGACGGCGGCCTTCGGTCTGCCGCTCATCATGCGCCTGTCGAAGGGCAAGTCGCGGGGCCTGCCGCGTGCGATTGTGATGACCCCGACGCGCGAGCTCGCGCTGCAGGTCACCGAGGCGCTGCGCCAGTTCGCCGAGGGTGGCTCGCTGCGCCTCCTGACGGTCTATGGCGGCTCTGCCTACGGGCCGCAGCTGCGCGGTCTGCGCGAAGGCTGCGACGTCGTCGTCGGCACCCCGGGTCGCGTCATCGACCTCATGGAGCGCGGCGATCTGCGGCTTGGTGAAGTCGAGATGGTGGTCCTCGACGAGGCCGACGAGATGCTCGAGATGGGCTTCATCGAGGCGGTCGAGACGATCCTCGCGGGCACGCCCGAGGCGACGCGCCAGGTGGCGTTGTTCTCGGCGACCATGCCGCCGGCCATCCGCAAGGTGGCCGAGCGCTACTTGAAGGATCCCATCAACATCAAGGACGTTTCGCAGACAGTCGTCGCGATCGAGCAGCGCTACGTCCAGGTGCCGCCGCGCTTCAAGCGCGAGGCGCTGCTGCGCATCCTCGCCTCCGAGGATCGGGGCGCGACGCTGGTGTTCGCGTCGACGCGCATCGCATGCGCCGAGGCCGCCGACTTCCTGGCCGTCAATGGCATCCCGGCCGAGCCGCTCCACGGCGACCTGTCCCAGCCCGCACGTGAGCGGGTCATCGAGCTCCTGCGCGCGCGCCGCGTCGAGGTCGTGGTCGCGACCGACATCGCGGCGCGTGGCATCGACATCGAGCACATGACCCACATCATCAACCTCGACCTGCCGAAGAACGTCGAGATCTACACCCACCGCATCGGCCGCACCGGCCGCGCGGGTCGCAGCGGCAAGGCCATCACCCTGGTCGTCCCGCGCGAGTCGCTGCGCTTCACCGACGCCCTGCGCCGTCGCGGCGTGGTCATCGAAGAGATGTTCATCGCCAGCGAGCACGAACTCGCGACGCGTCAGCGCGACTCGGTTGTGGCCGAGGTCAAGGCGCTGGTCGAGGACCCCAAGCGCAGCTTCGCGATCGAAGACGCGCGTCGCTGGGCGGCCGAGCTGGTCCTTGCGGGCACGTCGCCGGACGACCTCATCGCCGGCCTGCTCGCGTACATCAGCGACGCACAGAACCTGATGCTGGGCGACACGCTCGACCGCGGCCTCCCGCCCTGGGCCCGCCAGCCGGCCCAGGCGCGCATGGAGAAGGCGGCAGCCGACGCGCGTTCTGCAATCCCCCGCAAGCCGTTCGTATCGCCTTCGGCTGCCGTTGCCGGCAAGCCCGCCAGCAACGACTACGGCGCCAAGCGTCCCAGCCGCGCCGAAGGCCGCACGCCGCATGGCGATGCGCCCTACGCCGCCCCCGAGCCCGGCAACAACGAGCCGCACGTCGAAGCCTTCGTCATCATCGGCATCGGTCGCAACCACGCCGTGCGCCCGGCCGATCTGGTCGGCGCCTTGACCAACGAGCTCGGCCTCACGGGCCGCGACATCGGCCGCGTCGAGATCCGCGACACGGCGTCGATCATCAGTGTGCCGGCGACCTTCGCCGCGCGCGTCGGCAACGACGCCTGGCCCGTCACGATCCGCCGCATCGACACCAACGTGCAGCGCTTCGAGCCGCCGACCGGTCCCGTGCGTCCGGTCAAGAAGCCGTTCGAGCGCGCGCCCGCCAAGCCCACGTGGAGCCCGCTCGACCCGCGTCCCGGCGAAGCCGCCGCACCGACCGAGCGCCCCGCAGCCGCAGCGCGCCGCAATGACGACGCGCCCGCCCCACGTGTAGAGCGTGCCGCGCCCGCCCCACGGGTCGAGCGTGCCGAGCGTGAAGCGCCCGTCGAGCGTGCCGCGCCCGCACCGCGTTCCGAGCGTGCCGAGGGTGAAGCGCCCGTCGAGCGTGCCGCGCCCGCACCGCGTTCCGAGCGTGCCGAGGGTGAAGCGCCCGTCGAGCGTGCCGCGCCCGCACCGCGCGCCGAGCGTCCGCCCCCGGCACCGCGCACCAATCGTTATGACGAGGACGTGCTGCCCGCGCGCTCGACGAAGCCGGCTCCGCCACGCCGCGAGGACCGCCCGGGCCCGACCGGCGACGGCGCAGCGCGCCGCCCGAGCTTTGATCGCGCCGCGCCTGCGGCTGCCGGCAGCGAGCGTCGCCCAATCCCCGCGTACGGCAAAGACAAGCGCGCCCCTGAAGGCGACAGCACGCGCCGCCCGGCTCCGACTCACAAGCGCGCGCCCGAGCCGGATACGCGCCGCCCGTCGCCGACTCGTGCACCGTCGCCCGCGGATGCCCGCCGTCCGTCACCGGCGGATGCGCGTCGTCCGTCACCCGCGGACGCACGTCCCGACGCTCGCCGTCCGGCTGCGGCTCCGGCCGCAGCGCCCGCCGACACCCGTCGCCCCGCAGCGAAGCGTCCGCCCGCGAAGTCGGCTGGTGATCGTCCGCCGCGCCGCGCGGTCGACGTCGCGCCGCGCACGCCGCGCACCCCGCGCTGACCTGGCGAGCCACTCCAGCGCGCCGCCAACCGTCGCTTCGCGCACCCCGCACTGACGTGACGAGCCACTCAATCGTAGCGGCCGAGCTTGCTCGGCCGAGCGTCGGCGTCGCGACCCGCGTGGCGGGCGAAGGCGCTACTTGTCCTTCTTGATGCGCAGGACGTGCACGAGATAGTAGTTGTCGCTGTACGCGTCCTGCACCCGCTCGATGTCGAGGCGTACGCGGTAGTCGGTCTTGCGCAGCGCATCGAAGAACGCGGTCGCGATCGGACGACCCGGCTCGGCGAGGAACGCCGTGCGTCCCGGCGCGAGGTTGTCCTTGAGCATCCGGAAGACGTCCTCGAAGTTCTCCTGGTCGTAGAGCACGTCGGCCAGAATCAAGCTGCCGACGTGATCGCTGAAGCGGTCGGTGCGCCAGTCGAACTCGAGCGTGCGCACGTGGGTGAAGCCATTCTGCAGCGCGTTGAAGCGCGCGAAGCGCAGCGCCTCCGGGTTCGAGTCGGCCAGCGTCACGCGCGCGCCCTTGGCGGCGGCGCCAAGGCCGGCGGTGCCCAGCCCGCAGTTCACCTCGACCGCGTCGACCGACCGCATCCGAACGGAGTGCCCGAAGTAGCTCGCCATCGCGCGCGCCGAAGGCCACAGCTCGGCCCAGTTCGAGCCACCGCGCGCCGACGACTCCGGCGACGGCGCCAGGCCATCACGGCCGTGCAGCAGCTCGGCCGAGGCATAACGCGCTTCTTTCGAGGACAGGGCCGCCCGCGACAAGGCCGACGGCAAGCGCCCGACACCACCGATGTCGGGACCGGTCACGCGCAGCACCTTGGGTCCGGCGTCGACCTCGTAGTCGCGCAGCTCGTAGTCTTCGGTGAGGGAAGTCCTGAGCCGTGCCAGCTCCTGCGTCGATACTGCTCGGCGCCTCATTGCGTTCCCTCTCCCGTTCTCGCGTGCATGCCCGGTCCTCCAACGCCACTGTAACACGAGGTAGGAACCAGACTCCACCCGTGCCCGGGACGAGTCAGGTCGTGGCCTCGGGAGTCGGCGTCGGGCCAGGCGTGGATGACGGCTCGGCGCCCGCCTCGCCGCGCAGGTTGGCGCTGAGGAAGCGGCGGTAGGGCCCGGCCAGGGCGGCGCGGGCCTGGTTGTGCTCGGGGCTGTCATCGGGGTAGGCGAACGTGTCGACGACCTCGATGTAGCGAGCGAACAGGCGGTGGGCGTCGGTGCGGGCGGCGAAGAGCTCGGGGTCGAGCGGGCGGCCGGCCTTGTCGACCATGAACGCGTCGAGCGCTTCGAGCGCCTCACCGAGGGCCTTGGCGGTGCTGACGATGGCCGCGAGGTGCGTCGCGACGGCCGGGAACACGCCCGCCAGGGTCGCGATGGCGGCCTTGGCCCGGGTCTGCTCGAGGCGCTTGGCGAACGTCGCGCCCGAGGCCGCTTCGAGCTCGAAGGCGAGCTGGATGACCGCCAGGCGCTCTGGAAACAGCAGCGCCAACAAGTGGGCCGCCGCATCCCGCACGGCCTCCTCGGGGTGCTTTACCAGCGCCTCGAGCAGCAGCACGGCAAAACGATTGGCGTCATCGAAGTCGCCATCGCGCGCCCGGGTAGTTCCCTTCGCACGGTCGTGCTCGGGGTTCTTCTGGGCGCCGCCCAGCCGCTCTTCGATGCGCGTCACCGCCGCCTGCAGCTTCGGCTTGAGCACCACCAGGATCGCCTGATCGGCGTACGGGCTCTTCAGCGCACGCTCGATGAAGCTCATGATGAGGTCGGCCGGGGGGACATTCACGGACGGTGCATTCGCCATGCGGCACTCCTGTTGCGGAAGGTGGAGCCCTTTTGTGCTTTACGACCCCTTTGGTCGTCAACCCGACCTCCGAAGTTTTTTTGTCACCAGCACCTCGCGACGGCCACTGGTGCGGCTGTGGTCGGTTGGGAAGCAACCTGCGCCGGTGGCCCCAGCGAGACCCGGTCGGTTGGGAACCGATCCCGCACGCTGCAGTCGTCGTGGGAGGCGGGTTGGCGACCTCCTCGGCCCGGTGGGTAGGCCGCCACGAACGAGGCCCGCCCAGGCAGATGTGCGGTGCATGGCCGTTGTGGGAAGGTTGGGAACCGACCTGGCTCGGTGGCCCCACCGCGCCAGGTCGGTTGCCAACCGACCACAGCCGCCTCCAGAGCCCCTCCCGGACATCTGCCCGGACGTCTGCCCGGACCCCTGACCGGCCGTCGCCCTGCCGGACATCTGATCCGTTCAGCAACACCCGGACACCTGACTCCTCCAACCAGCCGCAAGCCCGGCGCACCTGAGTACGCAAACACAAACCTACTCCAAGCCCTATCTCCAGCCAGCCGCGGCCCCGCGGTGGGGAGTGTGGGAAACGCGCAGCGTTTTCAACAGCCGTCCACAGCCACCGTCAGCCGCGTCACTCTCCACCGCGCCAACGCTGACTACACCAACGGCCCGGACATCTGACCCAATTCGCTCGCGATGCGCGCGGGGCCGTCGTCGCTCGCCCCTCGGCAGCCTATGAGGCTGGCCTTCGGGGCGGCTCCTGGGCCGCGCGCGCA
>Ga0105048_10000885_pt1 | contig 47846 bp, 37 predicted proteins | sample MAT05_FD_78382 | JGI IMG/M metagenome (GOLD analysis project Ga0105048, IMG submission 78382) | Freshwater microbial communities from Lake Fryxell liftoff mats and glacier meltwater in Antarctica - MAT-05 | ecosystem: Environmental > Aquatic > Freshwater > Ice > Liftoff microbial mat | place...
TCGCGTACAACCTCTCGACTGTCCGCGCATGACTCGTGGCCGTTGTGTTTTGCTAAAACTTCAACGTATAGCTCTTTCATCTACAACTCTATGCCGATTTTAATCGGCGCTTTCTCTGGATTGTCATTATGTCATTTGCATTGGGAGCATGTTATATCTGGAAGGCATGCAAATGGCAAAATGGCAAGACTGAACCCAAAAGTAAAGCACTTTTTAAGATGGATTGTTAGGAAAAAAAGTATATGCTATGATTTTAATACATACATATTACAAACTCTCAATTTAGTTAAGTTATGGCAGGAAAAACAAGGTTTCATCAACAAGGAGCACTTTATCACGTTATGCTAAGAGGTAATGATGGTAATCCCATTTTTTTCTCTGATGAAGATAAGCATCATATTTGCTTTTTGATGCATGATAGCATTCAAAAGTTTGATCATTCTATCAACGCATTTTGTTTGATGAAAAATCATATTCATTAAGCCATAAAGGTAAATGAAGATAGTATTTCCATTATTATTCAAGATAAAGCTTTTAGATATGCTTCGTATGTTAATAAAAAATACAATCGAATTGGAGATCTGTTTCAAGGGTGTTTTAAATCTATTGTGGTAGATGAAAACGTTTATGTGATGGAATTTATAAGGTACATTCATTTAAATCCTGTAAGAGCAAGATTGGAAGATAATCCGATTGATTATCACTGGAGTAGCTATAAAGCCTATTTAAAATTAGTTGGATGTTCTTTTTTGACTATAAATGATCTGTTGCTGCGGTTTCAAAATAGTTGGAAAGAAGCTATTAAAAATTATGAGGATTATATTTTAAAAGGGATAGGTGTTAAGTCTGTTTTAAATTTTAAAAAAGAAGAATTTGATATTGTTATTGAGGATGAAGTATTTACCGAGGAACTTATCCAAGGGTTCATTATAGACCCAAAAAAAACATTTAGTTAGCAGATCTTGTCGAAATAATTTGTAATAAGTTTAAAATTTCTAAAGGAGTTTTAACTGCTAATGGTAAAAATCGAGAAATATCGCATGCAAGAGCTGTTTTGGCAACTTTAATTCGTGGTATTGATAGTATATCAACCGATGAGCTTGCATTATTTCTTAATCGTGATCCCAGCATTATTTTAAAGCTTGCCAATCGCTTTGAAATAAAATGTCGTTAATCTCAAGTTCTATCTGCTCAAATTGACGAATTAAAAAACCTTATTCAAAGGGCCCAATTAGATATTGGGTTCACTCTTGCCATTTTGCCATTTGCAAAGTATTCGATGAGGGTGGTGTGTTATTGTTGCAAATGACATAATGACAATCCCGACCCCAATTATATTTTCAATAAATCTCTATCTTGAATGAATCTTTAGGCCATCGCCTAATGAGCATTCGGTGATAGGGTAAAGGTCAAAGGGTTTGAATTTTTGGCAAAAAAAAGCACTTATAGATTGCTCTATAAGTGCTAATATGGTCAAGTCTCCGGGTGAAGGATTCGAACCTTCGACCAATAGATTAACAGTCAAGCGTAAGTCAACAATCTATAACAATCCACAATTAATAGCAACAGGAAAATTAAAGACTTATGAATCGACAAAGGCTGTCGATAGTTATGAAATTTTGTGATTATTTGTAGAGGAGTGCACCATTAGTGCACCAAGTAAAAATAACTTTAGACTAAGCTCTATTTACACTTTTCGTGGATATATTTTACGTAAACAGGATATTTCATTAAGTCTTTTTCTGTTTCTTTAATTTTCGTTGGTTGTTCTAAATATTCAAAACATTGTTTTTTTCTAACTAATGCCAGCATCTCAAACATGCATTTCATGCTTATATTATCCTCAATATCACATTTACCGGCATCGTACATTAGGTTTATTAATGCAATATCGCAAAAGCTTATGCATTCATTAAATTTATAATTTTGATAAGCGTTTTCGGCTTTTCTAAACCAAGCAATTCCAATATAAAGAGGTTCAGCCGACTTTTTCGTTACGTAATCAGCTGCAAATTGCATTTCTTCTTCAAACTTATTACTTATTGGACAACTAACCATAAGTTCTTTGATAAATAAGATGCATTCTTTATCATCCTTATGTTTTTCTAGCGCCGTTAAACATGCTATGAAAGCTGTATCGTCATCTTTACAAGCACAAGTCAAATCTAAGGCTGACGATAATTGAGGGTCTCTAGTGCCGTTATCTAAGACTCCTGCGTGGAGATTAATAGAAAACAAAATAGATAATATGTAAAATAATGTTGATTTTTTCAATTTTAAATCCTTTTTTGTGTTTATTGTGTGCTTAAGAGTTAAAAACAAGGGCAATTTGTTTTTTATACGTCTTGGAAATAATCGATTCTTCATTTGGAAATTCCTGAAGTACTTGATAATATGTTTGTTCCAAACTTTCTAGATTTCTTATAGATAGGATTTTTACTAAAGAGTCTTTAAGCTCACCTTCTTCTTTTAAAGCTTTATCAATATCAAGCATTGTTTGTTCGTTTTCAATTTTACTTGCTATAGGTGATAAAATTCGAAGACTATTTAGCTTAACGTGTTTATAAATAGTGTGAACGCCCCAACAAGGAATAATTTTAAATAGAGGATTTTCCATTAACTTAGCATTTTCTATAGATAAGGTAATTGCTTGAATCAATCCAACAGATATTACAAAAAACAGGCATTCTTCCAAGTAGATGTAAGATTTCCAGAAGAAATGTAAGTTCTTTTTTGCTTTTTCGGTTAAATGATCAGGTGAAAACCACGTTGAATTAGTCCATTGTGCAGCAAGTCTACAAAAACACATACAAATCGCTAATTGGCAAACCAAATTAATAACCAGGTTCCAAATGTTAGTATCTTCTGAAAGGTATAAAAGTGAAAATATGGGGTAATACATTCTAGGTCCTGCAAATCCTAAAATCCAAAGCACAAGTCCAAACTTATTAATTTTTTTTATTACAATGAATGTTCCAGTCATTAGTATTATCGCCACCAAAAAATCATTGGAATCTAGAATAAAATTTTTATCCATGAAATATCCTAAGAATTGGAGGGAAATTATCAAACATGATAAGATTATGAATTTTTTCATTCAAACCTCCTGTTAGTAGCATCGATTAGTTTCCCTAACATTGACCCAGGTGTGTTCAAAATTAGAAGACAAGGGCAACGAAGTTCAGGATTTATAATAAGTTTAGGGCACATAAAAGTAAGTTGATCAAGCATATAATTTTTTTCTAGGATTTACTTATAATCGTATATAGCTAATGTTAAAACACTTGAATTTTAAAGGTTATGTATTTTAATGTAAAGTCGTATTTTTTTGAGATTGATTTAGGGGAAATGAAAAGGTAACAATTATGTAGAAAAATAAGGAGGCAATTAATTTGGAAATTCAAAACGAATTAAAGTTTTTGTTATATCGGTTAAGTGAACAAATAACTGATTGCAAAAAATCAATTAGATTTGTTTTAACTAAACTTAAGCGGCAACTGAAAGTAAATTTTTTGTCTTATTTTCCAATAACTGAATAGCTAGTATTGTTGCATTAAAACCAAGCCCAAGTCCATTTAAAAAACCATGATTACAAAAACAATAAACGGGCGAATTTAATAATCGACTAACAGTAGCGTGAAAGGTGAGGTAAATGTTTGAGTTATTTAATGTTGTAAATGCTGTTAAAAGACACAGGGTGGCGTAAACACTATTTCTTTTACCTTCATTTTTAACCTTATCATTATAGGCTAAACAAGAATTCGCTATTAATGCAAATGCAAAACCAACACAAGCACTGATTAAAAATGTTGATGGATTAGTATATTGCATAAACGTAAAGGTTCTATATGCCATAAAAGCTGTTAAAACTACTGATACACCAATACTAACGTATTTATTGGATGCAACATCGTCGTAAATATTAAGTAAAATCGTCATAAAATCCTTTTTATTTTTTTGAGATTGTTTTTTTGCTTTCTGCAAGCTCTAGAATAAGGGTTGTTGCTGTAAACCCTAGGCTAAAACCTAATCCGACTCCAAAGCCTAAACTACCATGGTTGTCAAACGAGAAATACACTGCATCGTGAAAATTGAGTTCCCAAATAAAATCACTAAAAATCCTAGGATTTCTATAGCCTATTGGAGCAACTGTGGAAAGTATCGACATTGTGGCATAAAGACTATTTTTATCCCGACTATTGTCTATTTTTTGGATACCATCTAAGTAAGACTTAGTTAAAAGAGCAAGAGCAACACCTGCACATGTGGTAACTACAATCAGTATTGGGTTAGCTCTTTCAATAAAACCGTAGACACGAAGACCTGAATTAGCAAATGCGACAGCAGTTATCCCGAGACTGACGTATTTATTAGATGTTATGTTGTCATAAACTGTAATTAAAGCACTCATTTAACCATTTGAAGTTTAAAATTATTAAACAAAATGAAAGTTTAACTTAACTTGAAATTTACATCAACCTTAACGGTTAATTTTTAGGTGTTTGAGTTATGATTAACTAAATAAATCTCTGTATTATGAATAAATTCAGATTCTCGTAATACCCACAAATTCAGGCTTTGTAGAGTTTCAGATATTTAACTTTTTAGAGTTTTGGTTGTTTGGTTTAGAATTTGCAATATGTGAATTATTTTAAAGAATCGGTTACTTAAGATTTACTTCTCTATTCTGTTTCTCTTTCGTTATCCGTGTTTGTAACCCACCAATCAGCAAATTTACCGCTGCATACTTTTCTCTTTCTTAAGAGGAAATTTTCATAAGTCTCATCATCAGATTCACTATTTAAATAGTCTATAATAATAACAAAAGTAACTTTGCCTTTTTCGCCCCATCTTTCTTTATATTCGGTAATTTGTTTTTCTACGTAATCTTCATTTTTACCATGGATTTTAAATACTATAGCGAACCTGTCTTCTGGAATTATTTCCTCTTCCAATCTTGCTAACCTTATATTTAATTGTCTCATAATGTCGACTTATTTCTTGCTACTTGTTCCTCGATTGCCTGTAAGCGTTTTTCAAATTCTTCAAGTTCTCGATACTTCGCTGTGTGATTTAAAATAGCATTACATGCAGCTCTTTGCACTGCCGGGCAATCATCCCTATCCATGAGTTTTGATAGTACATCAACCGCTTTTGTTGTGTTCGCTTTGAGTCTGTTAATTGCATTGGAAAATACTTCATTCCGCAATCTGTCTAATTCGCTTTTAAACAGCGGTTCCTTGAGCCAACGATATAAGGTTTCTCGTGATATGTTAGACTGTTTACAAGCTTCATCATAGCTCTTAGAATCAAGACACCAAGGAAGTGTTTTTAGTTGATTAGATGTTAGTCTCGAAATGTCACTTTTTGTCATATTAATCCTCTTAAATTATATTGTTTCAACAGCAATTCACCTGTAAAGCCTCTATCTTTCTATTAGCTTGTAGTGCCGTAATTTGATTCATGAGAGACTCAAATTGTGAGTTTAATTCAGGGGGTACCGTATCCTGAATAACGCTTTTAATCTTTTGTATAAATTCAAAAAGCTCTTTTTTAAGTCCATGTTCAAATTCAAGATGTTCCCTTCGCTCTTGCTTTAAGAAATAATCGTACGTGGCAACGTTTAAATCGTAAGATTTTAAGTGAAGTTCTCCAGACGAAACCTTATTCTCACGTCTAAAAGCAATAAAACATTTTGCTTTGGCTAACGCTTCCTGAAATCGTTCACAACTTTTCGCCCATTCTGTAAGCCTTTGAGGTGTAATCATATTTTCAGCGCAAAACCCACATAGATTTAAACTACTATCCTTTGTAGACCATTGAACGAGTTTCTCTGCTATTTCATCTCGATCATGTTTTCTTAGTCTACCTCCATTTTGAATTTGCACTTTTTTTAATTTCTCTTCATTCATACTTAAAACCATTTTTTAGATTTAAGAATCATTAATTTTATTTCACAATCGCTGGAACAAAAGAAAAAACTTATTCTTTCGCCCCATCGATTCTTTTAATTCTATGGACAAAAGGGACAAAAGGGACAAAAAGGACAAAAAATATACCTTTTATTTCTTAAACATAAATGGATTAATATCGAACAAATTAACCGGTCTTCCTTGACTTTTGATTAAATTAGCTCCGCGACCCTTTATGATGTCATTTTCTTCAAGTATCTCTAAAGCAGGATTCAGTTCGGCTTTTTTCACACGGCGAAATTTCCTTAAACATTCTCGGCGTGTGAATGAATTGCATTTGTTTTCTATAATCCATTGAAGAATATCTTTAGCTAATTGCAAAGAAGTATCTTCTTGTAATAAGTCAAAAACGGCTAGAGCATGATTGGTTAAACAATGTCCAATTTTTATAGCAGCAGAGATATCTTCAATTGATATTTCAAATTGCCAAGGCTTTTGATGAGCATATCGCATTATATGCAATAACCCTGCAATTCTTGCTATAGCTCCAGGGAGCTTACCTGCCCAATCGGTAATATGGGAAAGATGACCCATTTCTTTTCCCATGAAGAGTTCAATAGCTTTAGCATATTCTAGCCATTTTGCATAACCATCAGGATTCATCCTTAGAGGATTTAAATTTTTCTTTTCATCTTCGATGTTGTTTGGATGTTCAAGAAGCTTTTTTATTGCTTCGTGAAATCTATGTTTAATTGACGGCTCCATTGAGGGTTCATCAAGTGTTCTAAAACCAATATTTGATTTAGGCATGACATAAAGAAAACGACCAAGTAAACCTCTTCCTTTAAATGTCTTATTACTACAAATGTTTTTTATTACAGAGGGTTGAACTGTTAAACCCATTGTAAGTACTGGTTTTTGCATAAATACAGGTGGCCTCGAGCCTCTATCAACACGCACAGGACTAGCAGAATGAGCTTGTAAGAAAAGATCGATATTTGCCTTGCCGTCTGAATATAAACCTGAAAGTATATCAAATATGCAGCCCTCATCACTCATTACAACCATAGCTTCTTCATTAACAGCCATTATGGCTCCAAGATGTTCAGGGGTAATGTCGCTAGTCCAGAGTTGAGGATAGCCCGGAACTTCGGGCATATCTCTTTCCAAATTTTCAATTTGTTGCTGTAACAATTCATATTTACATTCACTAGTTTTTGATGCTTGAACTCGCAGTTCTTTCAAGCGTGCTTCCATAGTTTTTCGTTTACTATTAATTGATTGGATTCTTGGTTCTACAGCTAGTTTTTTTGCTACTTCCCATTCCCTCAATGGTAAAGTGACTTCGGCATAAACCTTTGACTTCCGAGAAGCAGGTGGTAATATAGCAACCGTCCATATATTAACAGGCTCGCTATAATCAGGTTTAATTTGAACTTCATATCTCTTTTGAGTTGCAGCAGCTAGAGTGCTTAAGATAAGCATGCTACTTAGCTCAATGGGTGTTTCTGTTGATCGAGATAATTCTTTCGCAAAATTTTCAAATAATTCTGGAAAAACATTGTCTGGCCATGGAAGAAGCGAAACCCCTTCCGGTAAAGGAAGGGGCGGATTCCATTCAAAATCAAAAGGAGCTTGCATATATTATGCCTCCCTTTTATCATGAGTTAGCAATTTAGGATAGTTCCTTAAAATTTCTTCAAGAAGTGGACTAAACTCTTTTGGGATGTAATATTCTCCGGGACGGCATCGCTTGCCGTCCCGGTCGATTGTTGCAAATCTTCTTGTAAAGATAATATTATGAAAGCCTTGTTTCCGTAACTGCGAAATTATTTCCCTAGGATTCAGTGCGCCTATTATTTCCCCTAAATCTTTTACAAGTGTTGCCTTCTCTAAAAGTGCTTCTATAGCCCGCTTTTGTCGCGGACTTTTTATATAAACTCTCTCATTCATCTTACCCCCCCTTTTTATTATTTTCTTCAATCCATTGAAAAAAAGCAGCCTCGTCTATTAAAACTCTTCTTCCAACACGTCTAATAACTTTGGCGAAACCATTAGTTTGGGAATGAAAAACAAGGTGTCTTAACCCCCCTATAGGTGGCCATGGATGAGGCCATTCTGTAAGCGGATAAAGTTTACTGTTTAAATTCGACATTTGTAACCTCTTAAAATGGTTCATAAACTTACTTACGCTAACCAAATGTTAAGCGATACCGTACGTTTAATTCGAATCATAATCGATGTTAAATAGTGTGACACGGGTGTTTGGTAAAAGTGTGAGACAAATTTTTAATCGAAATGTGTGTAGCTTACTGAAAATCAGTTATATAAAAATATTTTTTTTGGAACTTTAAAACGTTAATTATTTTTTAATACTCTTAAAATATCTTCTTTTTTGTGTCGTATAGGAACTAGTTCTCTAATATTTTTAGCTTTAGCTCGATCTGATGCATTAACACGAATGCCTTCTTGCAAATGTGGAGAAATAAGAAAGCTTGCTGGAAGTACTGGCAATGCTTTTTTAGGAAGTATTTCTTTTGATGTTTTTTTTAGAGCGCGCTCTAAAGTTTTTTTATCAATATTTTGAAATAAACGTGTAGCTCTGTCTCCTGTACCTTTACCACAAAAACAAATCAATAACTCATGAAGGCCTTTAGAGATTCTTAGTTTTGTATTTTTAAATTCTAAAATTGGTGTGTTAATCATTACTTGTTTACTTGTTAAATTTCTAACTTCTTCAACTGTAAATTGTGTATTACAGCTACTTTTTGCGCACCAAACAAGAACCCAGAGAATGCATGCTATTTCAGCAGATACAAAATCCAATGGATTGCCTATAAACTTAAGGAGGAAATATTCAATAAATTGAGCACTAGTATAACAATCAATTCCCGCATTTTGTTCCCAACGCCCTTTCTTTTCACTAGATTTTTTTTTAGATAAGCCAAGGATTTTCCTTTTTTTTTTATCTAGAAATTGAAATTTTTCGTGGGAGTTCCAAGAAAGTCCATCAAAAATAGCATGTTCTAGTTTTACTTTATAACGAAAACAAAGGTCACTTCGGTGTTTTGAGTTAGATTTTATGGTTGATTCATAAGCTAATTCGATTGTTTGATTTTTTGTAGGGGTAAAGTCAGTTTTTTCGAGGTTACGTGGGTTTATTGCGACATCATCTGTTAATGAATTTTTTTTCCAATTTATGACAGCTTCGTCGAATATAGAAAAAGCATTTTTTTGGAGATTGTGGTTCAAAATATTGGTTTCATTAAAGTGTGCCCCAATTGTTAAGAATTGATGGGTTAAAGAATCAGAAGCTTTATCATTTTCGAACCACTGCAACTCGTCCGATATTTCATCAGCACTTGGACAATAGATTAAAGTTTCAAGACGGCTTGCCTTAAGCTTTAATAATTCCTCTTCCGGGAGTCTAATAATAACACCCCAAGGTGTAAATTTTCCCATTGTTTCCTGCCTGACTATTTGACTTTTTAGTATTATAGCTTGCCCTATAATTCGACCAAACCATGGTGTCTCATTACAAACATCTTTTAGGGATAAAGAGAAATGTTGAAGACCTACATAATGACTCTTTATCATTTCTTGAAATGTTTGTTTAGCTATGACAGGTCGTCCAATTATAATTTTTTTTTCATAAAAATAAAATTGAATAAGATTAAGGAATTCAGACACTTTTTTGTGATGAGTATCAATATCACGGAGTCTTTTCTGCACTAATTTTAGCAATTTTTGATGTTTATTGTTTGCCAAAAGTTTTTTCCTCGGTAAATATTAAAAACAAAGACTTTAACGACAAATGACAAAAAAAAGCAACTCCGTCTTCAATAATCCAATTAGATTTTTATAAAGATGGTGCTTCCAATTATTTCTAAAATATTTTATTGATACTCTTTAGGGGTTTAGGATTTAAAGAAACTTCCAAAATCTCGTAAACATGTATTTTTCATTTTCAGTTATTGGGTTATCTGGTAAATTTGAGAGTCAATTATAAAATAAACGGCTAAAAGTGTAATTTATGTGTACAGCTCTTGATGTGGCATCTTATGTGCTAGAAAAAAAAGGTCCTCTTACTGCTATGCAATTGGAAAAAATTGTTTACTATTGCCAGGCTTGGTCTTTAGTTTGGGATAATGTTCCTCTTTTTGAAGATAGAATTGAAGCATGGATGAATGGTCCAGTTATCCCAACCTTATTTGAACAGCATAAGGGAAGATTTAAGATAGGCATAAGTGATATTAATGGTAATTTTAATAATTTATCTGATGTTCAAAGAGAAACAATAGATGAAGTTATGAAATTTTATGCAGATAAATCAGCACAATGGCTTAGCGATCTTACACATCGAGAAAAACCTTGGATAGAAGCACGCCAAGGGCTTGCATTAGACCAAAGAGGGAACAACGAAATAACTCAATCAGCGATGCACGAATATTATAGCTCAATCCAATGAAGACAAAACAAAAAAAACCAAAAGTTGATTCGAAAATACAAATTGCAGAGTCTTCAAAAAAACCTAGGATTGAAAATTTTTCAGAAAAAAAAATGCCTGTTTGGCAATTTAATGCTATGGATTTGAGTGGTCCTTTTCATTGGCACCTAGAAGAGATTAATATTTTCAGGGAAATACGCAACAAGTTGTCTCAATTTGAATCCATGACCTGGCATGAAATAGAAGGTGATAAGCATCATTTCGCAAGTGTATCTGCAATATCTAAAGAAGCTCAGGATAGACTAATAACTCTTAAGCAAGATGATATTGATCAGTTGTTCTCGCTTAGACTTACAGGTACTCAAAGAGTTTGGGGAATAAGAATTGGGTCCATATTTAAAATTTTATGGTGGGACCCTAAACATCTTGTTTATCCCTCTAAGAAAAAAAATACCTAATTTGATCGTAAAAGTTAACCGCTTGCAAATATTATTTGGTTCATTTTTTGAACTATTTGTGTTGTATGAGAATCTGATAAATGAGCGTATCTTTTAACCATTGCTAAGGTTTTATGCCCAAGCACCTCTGCAATTTCTGCAATAGAGGCGCCATTCATTAAGAGATAGCTAGCACAGGAATGTCGATTATCGTGCCATTTGTAATTTTTGATGCGTGCTTTTTTAAGTGCTTGTTCCCATGGAAAACGTAAATCCATTGGCTTCTGAGTGTCTTCTTTAGAAGGGAATAACAAGCCTATATTTTGATTTTTCACAGTGAAGTGTTTTTGCAGAAGTTGAGAGGCTAATCCTTGAAGTGGTACAATTCTTTTTTCACCATTTTTTGTTTCATGAAGTGTTATACGTCCTTTGATTAAGTCTATATGTTCCCATCTAAGATTCATTAATTCTCCTTGTCGCATACCTGTAGAAAGGGCAAGTACAAAGGCTGTGTAGAGATAGGGGTTGCTACTTTCTTGACAAGCTGCTAAAAGAGCTTCTCTTTCATTATCATCAAGAAATCTAACACGTCCTCTAGCCTCTTTTGGTTTGGTTATTTTACGCATAGGCGAGTCATCAATCCAGCCCCATTCTTTTGTGGCTGTAGTCAAAGCGTGAGAAAGTGCTGCTAAATACCGAACAACAGTAGCAGGGGAGCGGATAGTGCCTTTAAAAGTGATTCCCTTTAGAAGTTTGTCGCGTTGTTCTGCAATGAGTGCTGGGGTTAAATCTGATAGAAGACAATAACCGATTTGTTGTTTCCACCATAATAATTGAGCGGTATAAGCAGTGCCACTTTTTGGCTTTGTAGGGATTACATTTTCAATGTAACGATCGATTAAATCAGCGAGAGTGTGTTTCTTTGCCTCCGCTGTTTTAAAGTGGCGTCCGTCGCGCATTGCAGATTCGGTTTGCTGTGCCCATAGCTTAGCATCGGTCTTTCTTTCAAAAGTAGCGGATGTTGTTGGGTATCCTCTTAATCTGACTTGCACCCTGAAATGAGTTTTTCCATCTTCTGTTTTACGTTCTTGAATATATGCCATTTTTCTCTCTCCGTTTGTTATTGTTAACAACGATGGATTGATAATCCCTTAAGGATAACCTCAAAAAGCCTTTGAAATTACCTTACGAAGCGTCATGACTTTTGCTTTTTTTGTTTTTGGTGCAATAACGGAGCACTCAAAAAAAAATATTACAAAAATCTGAAACTTTTTGGTCAGTACATATAATAATACTTTTGTCCGTATTGTCCCTTTTGTCCTTAAGATAAGCGAATAAGTTAGCAACAAGAGTTGTTGCCATCTTTTGTGTTGAAATGCACCATCAGTGCACCAAACAAAAAAATAGCAGTTGTAGCTCTCGCTATAACTGCTTTATAATAAAGAACTCCGGGTGATGGATTCGAACCATCGACCAATAGATTAACAGTCTACTGCTCTACCGCTGAGCTAACCCGGAATGTTGAAAGCGTTATTCTACATAAAAATAGCATTTTATTGCAAGATTTTTTTTATTTCATACCAATTGTTTTTTGTTCGAGTCAAGAAATCGGTCTTGCAAACGAATGCAAAGTTATTAATATCAATAATTTCGGTCTCATTTATGCAAAAAAATGCAGAGCCAGATCCACTCATTAAAACGGTCTCAAAACCTTTATTTTTTAGTTCGTTTTTAAGCGTTTTAAGAGCAGGAAGTGCAATAAAAGCTGCGGGCTCAAGATCATTAAAGTAATCGGGGTTTCCTGTTAAAAAACCATTTAAAACATTTCTCGGGTCTTTTTTTGATGCGTCGGAAATTTTAAAATTTTGGAAGATGAGGGGAGTTGCTAGTCCTTCGGGAGGTTTTACGATCCAGAGATTTTTATTCGGAAGATGATTCACATCTTCTATAATCTCACCTCGCCCCGTACAATAGGCTGTGCCATCAGAAAAAAAGAAAGGCACATCAGAGCCAATGCTAGAGCCTAAGCTAGCAAGCTCATTAAGGGGGAGTATATCGTTAAATAAGCGGTTTAGGGCAAAAAGAGTGGTTGCTGCATTGCTGCTTCCGCCGCCAAGGCCTGCTTTTTGCGGAATATGCTTTTCCAGGTGAATGGAGATGTTGAATTTTAAATTTGTTTTATGGCGAAAAAGATTTACAGCTTTTAAAATCAGGTTTGAGTCATTTGTCGGAATTTCAGGATCGGTGCATGTTAACTGATCTTTTTCTGAAAAAGTAAAGCTTAAGATGTCATGCAGGGTAATTGTTTGAAAAAGGGAGGCGAGTTCGTGGTAGCCGTCATTTCTTTTGTGCAAGATTTGCAAAAAAAGATTGATTTTTGCAGGAGAAATTAATTTTATCATAAAAAACTCCTTAAGTAAAAGAAAAGCCTCGAAATGCATCTAAATGGATTTCGAGGACTACTCTCAAGTTTTTCTTAAGCTTCACTTGGTTGTTCAGCTGGAGCCACTTCATCTTCAATAACAGCACCCTCAGGAAGAATTCTTACGTTGACAGAAGATGTAACACCCTCTTTCAATTTGATTTCAATTTTATGAGTACCGATTGCTTTGATATGATGTTTCATATTGATAGAACGCTTTTCAATTACAAGATTCAATTGATCTTGAATTAAATGTAAAACATCCGCACTTGAAACAGATCCGTACATATGGCCATCGTGATCAACTTTTACAAAAATATTAACAGTTTTGTTTTCAAAGTTTTTCGCTACGGCTTCTGAATCTTTAAGATCTATAGCTGCTTGTTTTTCACGTTCTTCTTGTAAACGCTCTTTCATACGTAATGTGTTTTTGTCAGCAATCATCGCAAGTTTTTGGGGTACCAAAAAGTTACGGGCATAACCTGTCCGAACACTTACAATACTGCCTTTACGACCAAGTGATTCAACATCTTCGATTAATAGCAGTTTGATTGCCATAAATTATTTCTCCTAAGTAGTTCTTATGCTTCTGATACAAATGGTAATAAGGCAATATAGCGCGCGCGTTTGATCGCAGCAGCCAGGTGCTTTTGATGAAAAGCTGAAACGCCGGTAATGCGTCGTGGCAATATTTTTCCTTTTTCCGTAATGAATTTTGTTAAAGTATTGATATCTTTATAATCAATTTCTCTAACTCCTGCAGCCGTAAAAGGGCAGCGCTTACGCTTTCTTGAACGTGGTTCCGGGGATTCACTAAGTCTTGGTTTCATTGGTCTGTTAAATGACATATGATGATCCTCTTATTGTTGGTCTTCAATTGTTTTAAATTCAATTTTTTCCATTACTTTTTCTGCGCGTAATGTCACAAATCTTACAAGATCTTCATTTAAGTGATATTCCTGCCATAATTCATTAATTGCGTCCGGAGTGACTTCAAAATAAATAATGTAATAATATCCTTCACGGTGTCCACCAATGTCATAAGCCAGCCTGCGCCGTCCTTGTTCGTGGATTTTAAGGATCGCGCCATTTTGCCCTGTGATTCCTTTTTGAATCTTATCCAAAGCTTTATTGCGGGCATCATCACTTAGCGTTGCGCTAAGGATATACATTCCTTCATAAAGATTTTTGTTCTGTAGACTCATATTTTTTTAATCTCCAAATATTTAGAGTGGTGAAAATAAATCATCAACCACTCTGTTAAATCCTGTTAAATCATGTGCCATCTTTTAAGCTAATGCGACTTATAAGCTCATCAGTGATGGGCGTATTCGTTAGCTCTCTTAAGACAGCAGTACCTTTCTGAACGTATTTAGCAAGCTCTGAAAGCTCTTCTGTATTGAAGTTTTCAAGGACAAAATCGGCTAAATCCCTATTGTTCAGTTCTGATCCAATTCCCATACGAAGCCTTGCATATTTTCTCGTGCCAAGGTGAGCCTCGATGCTTTTTAGACCATTATGCCCGCCTGAACTTCCCATGAGACGAAGGCGAATCTCTTTGAAGGGCAGGGCTACATCATCACTCACAACGATAAGTTGATCAGTCGTTAATTTAAAAAAATCTAAATAACGTTTAATAGCCCTGCCGCTTTCGTTCATGTACGTGGTTGGCAAAAGAAGATGGATTTTATCACCTAAAATCTCTCCTTTTGCAACTTTCGCGCTAAATTCGGCTTCGTCTTTAAAGCTCCATCCGTGAATAGCGGCTATTTCCTGAACAACTAAATATCCTAGATTATGCCGAGTTAACTCGTACTTTTTTCCCGGATTTCCAAGGCCTGCAATCACACAAATTTTTGAAGACGGAGCACTCATGTTAAAATTAAAACTCGTAAAAATTATTAAACTTAACGTTTTACAATTACAACCGCAACTTCGTTCATGTTCGCTATCGGTTTGATAGTTTCAGGAATCTCAAGATCAGATAAACGGCGTGTATCGTAAAGAGCCATAGCTTTTACATCAATAAAGAATGCAGCTGGGATATCTTTTGGAAGGCATCTTACACGTAGATTTCTTATTGGTTGTCTAATAGCACCACCAAGCTTAACACCCACGCAATCAACAGCTCCTGTGCATTCGATGGGAATGTTGAGGTTTAAAGGCTCATCGTCATGAAGTTCTTCGAAATCAAGGTGAATGACATCGTAGTTAATCACGTTATATTGAACTTCTTTTAAAACAGCTTTTCTTGCGATGCCATCTTGGTTTGTCAGTGTAAAAACCTTCGTTGAAAGGCGACCTTTCTCTACGCTTCTTAATAAAGAATTGTATTCGGTTGTACTAACTGCAAGATTTTCTGCAGCTTGTCCACGGCGGTAAATCACTGCAGGAATAAATCCTTCACGACGAAGTCTATTAACTTCGCGTTTTTTTTCAGCAGGTCTTGTAAGGGTCTGTAACTTCATGGAATCCTCCAGTAAAAACATAATACAAAAAGTATATATGATAAGTTAAAATTAATAAAGAGAAATAAATTCTCTTATTCGTAAAGGGGTAAGATTGATTCTTGCGAGAGAATGCATTGAATTGCTTTAGCCAAGAGAGGAGCGACAGACACAATGTGTATTTTGGTTGAGTTTTTCAACCTTTCCGTTAAGGAAATTGTATTTGTAACAAATAGTGCTTCAATCGGACTGCTTTCGATTTTTTCAATCGCATCGTTGACAAATAAACCATGTGTAACGAGAGCCTTGATTGTTTTCGCACCCTTCTCTTGGCATGCTTTCGCTGCTGACAATAATGTTGAACCCGTGGTACACATATCATCAGCGAGAAGTACGTCTTTACCTTTTACATCCCCAATAAGTCCGATCACTTCGGTTTTAGCCCCGTTGACTCGATGTTTGTTAACGAGTGCAAAACCAGCTGACAGGTTGTAAGCGTAGTTTTGTGCAAGTTTTGTGCTACCAACATCTGTGGCTACAATGACCGTATTCTGATCGTGAGTACCTGCAAGCTTTCTTAAGGCTTCCAGTAATACTGGTCTACCCGAAAGATTGTCTAGGGGAATATCAAAAAAACCTTGCAGTTGTCCTGTGTGCAAGTCCATAGTTAGCACATGTGTAACACCAGATGTCTCTAATAGATTAGCTACAAGCTTCGCTGTAATAGGAACTCGTGGTTTATCTTTTCGATCTTGTCTTGAATACCCATAATAGGGGATTACAGCGATGATGTTATTTGCACAGGCGCGTTTTAGTGCGTCGACTAGGACTAACAGCTCCATTAGGTAATGATCAGGATCTAGGGCAATGCTTTGTAGGATAAATACATCCCGGCCTCTAACACTCTCAAGAATTTCAACAGAAACCTCACCGTCTGGAAAACGTTGGATCTTTGCAGCACCAAGATTAACCTTTAAAATACGGGAAATATCATTAGCGAGGTTGAAATGGGATGTACCCGAGAAGAGAAGAGGTGATTGTCTTTCGATTTGCATCGTTACCAGTTAACAACTGTATATATAATTGGGGTGGAAGGATTCGAACCTCCGCATGGCGGTACCAAAAACCGCTGCCTTACCGCTTGGCGACACCCCAGTAAGCTCATTTAAAGTCGATATCTTAGTAAATAGCTATTTTTTTCGCAAGAAAAAAAATATTTTTTTTCTACATACCCAAAAAAAGTCTTTTTTAATCTAAAATGAGAGATAATTTTAATGTTATTTAGATAATTTAATTAATATTTAAGTTATTATATGTTTCATTTAAAATTAGATAAATTATATAATAAAGTATTGAGTCTTTTAATTGGGAGTTAATTATGCAACCTGTAAATCCGCACATCGAAATGAGACGGGTAGATCCGCCTGAAAATGGCCCTAATCAACCTGTTCCAAAGGGTCCTTTGGAAGGTAAAACAGTCTACGAAGCAATTCATATTACTGCAAATACTAGCGATAATTTACAGATAACAAAATTAAAAGGAAAGTTTCAGAAAGATGAGACTAATCATGATATTGTGATTGCGGATTCTTATACAGTAGAGGGTAAAAAATTTTTCAAATTTATCGTTGATTGGGAAGCTAAAATTGAGGGGAAAACTGATCCTGTGATATTCTCTCAAACTATTTTTACAAATGTTGAAATTCCTGAGAAAGGAAGTATTCAAGATTTGGAGTATGCTGAGAAAAAAGCTTATCAATTAGCTAAGTCTTACGAACTTATACAAAAAAACATAGTAAAAAGACCACCCAATATTAAAGATGAAGATTATAAAAAACAAGTCGACACTCTAAAAAGTCAAAATCTTATCTCTTTTAAAAAAGATGAAAGCATAAAATCGAAGCATCAATTTTCAGAGCTTAAAGCTGAAAGTAACAATGTGCCACTCTACTTATCAAAAGAAAAAACTGATAAAACAAGCAGGCAATTATTCTTAAGGCTTGATTTAATTCCGAATCAAAAAATTATTCTTAGGGGTGGCAGCGGTATTAATCTTGCAGATTTTCAGAATAAAGAAGCTCGTGGTATCAAAGCAAGTGAGCATGATCAAGAATATAAAAAGCATTTGGACCTACAATCCAAAGGGGCGAAAAATCGTTTTGAAAAGCATGCGCAATCATCTGCATCAAAGCAAGAGAGTGTTGCAAATATTCGAAATACTGATCAATTTAAAAAGGCAAAAGCTGATTACCTTAAGTTAGTCCCCGAAAATGAAACACAAAAAAATAATGTAATTACTGCGCTTTACAAAGAAGCCGGATTAACAGAATTGCAAGAAACTCATGCCCAAATGAAAGTAGAGCAAAAAATTTATGAAAATGCTCGTTCACTTCTGCATACAGTTCAGCTTGTTTCTACAGGACCTATAATAGATGTGGATCAAGAGGTTCAAGCATTAAAAGATCAAATTAAAAGCCTTGAAAAAAAAATTGATGATTTAAAACTTGATATTTTGGATCCTTCAAAAGATAAAATAGTACTAGTAGTTACTCAGCCTCAGCCTCAGCAAAATCCTGTAAGTCAACAAGCTCCTAAAGTAGAAATTGAATTAGACGAATTATCGGATGAAATTCAATCTTTTTCACTTGAAGATGATGAATTTGGCTCTATATCATTTGAAGATCCACCGTTTGAAGCTAACCGGGTCTTGTCAAATACCTCAAAATTAGCTGCTAGTGAAGAGGAAATTTTAAGGCTTAAACGCAGTGAAATTACCAAAAACGGAAAAGCCCTTCCTAAAGATTCTCTTTCTCATCAGCTTTATGATCATTTTATTCAAAGCAATCTAGAGTTACGAAAAATAATGGGATCCCGGAATGTAGAGGAGTTTAAATATCTGAAAGCAGCCGTAGAAAAAAGTCTTGATAGTAATATTTTATGGTTTGAGCATGTAAAAGCAGAGAGTCTCGATAAAGATGTTAACGAAAATGAGAAGTATTTTGAGGAATATAAAATAGAGTATGGAAAGTTGGCTGATAAAAGAGCAACCGATGAGGATCCTACTTTGTTTACGATATTTAATGAAGTTTTAAGCTTAATTGAATTAAAACGCATTGCTCACGAAAGTAAGGATATTCCAGTAGATAATGTCTATAATGAAGACGAAACTTCTGATGCTGAGACTTTAGATGATTCATTTGAAGATTATAGCAAGGAATCAGCATCTTCTGAAGAAATTAATGGAAATGTTTCAACCGAGGATTTAAGTGAGAATTCTGACAAGATTTAAATAGCTTAATTTGATGAATAAAGTAAGTGAGGGCTAGTTATGAGCGGTGGTGTTAATAACTCAAATTTAAATAGAGAATTACCGATAAATTTTGAAAGTGGCGCTGTAGGTACCGGAAGACCAGAACCAGAAATTACTCATGAAGCCCCATATAATCGTGAAGAACTAGAAAATAAAACAACTTACCAAGCTATTCAATTAGTCGCACAAAGAAGTGGGTTTACACCCCCTGTTAAAATAAGTCTTGTCGAAGGTAGATTTCCTGAAGGTGTTCCGTATGATAATGGGGACAAATTAAAAATTGAGGCTGACTGGGAAGTTCAATTTGAAGATAGTAGCGGAAAAGCTGGCATTATTGATTTTCCCCAAACTATTTTTACTAATAAAAGTGATCCGCAATCAGCATCACAACTCGCTAGATCCTATGGTTTACTTCAAAAAAATTTAATAGAAAAACCTGGTAATGAAAGTTTGAGACCGCAAATAGACGCGATAAAAAATAATAATCAGATCGTTTTTAAAACAGAACTCAAAGCTTTAAGTAATAGAGACGTCACACAGCTTAAGATCTTTAGCGGACAGACTGATATTAGTAATTGTTTGGCAGCATCAATTAAAACAAATGCAGCAAGTATTGATGCTTTTAATGAAATAAGAAGAGAGTATACAGCCTCAACCAAAGTTAAAATTCCAAAAGAAGAACAAACCACAGCTAAAGCCATCAATTTGGAGCCCCCTTCGGATCTAAGGGCAAACCAAGTCAAAGCTCAATTTGAGAACTCATCAAAAGAATCAGCAAAAAAAAGATCTAAACCACTTTCTAAACCGCAAAATGTTGCACAAAAAGGTCAGAGCAACACTTATTCATCGCCTCAATTAAGTGCATCTAAACAACTTCCTACTAAACCAAAAGCTCTAAATACACAAACAGAAAACTCAATTAAGGCTGATTCGCCAGCTGCAGCCGAGCCAAGCATAGCCCCTATAAACGGACTAAGACTCTTTCCTAATGTTGAAGCACAATCAAATTTACGGGAAGATTTACCCTTTGATACAAGTTTACCACCAGCTGATTTACCACCAAATTTACCGGCAGAGTTACTCTTTGATGCAAGTTTACCACCAGCTGATTTACCGCCAAATTTACCGGAAGAGTTACTCTTTGATGCAAGTTTACCACCAAATGATTTACCGCCAAATTTACCGCCAAATTTACCGGAAGATTTACCCTTTGATACAAGTTTACCACCAGCTGATTTACCACCAAAATTACCGGAAGAGTTACTCTTTGATGCAAGTTTACCACCAGCTGATTTACCACCAAATTTACCGGAAGATTTACCCTTTGATACAAGTTTACCACCAGCTGATTTACAACCAACTGATTTACCGCCAAATTTACCGGAAGAGTTACTCTTTGATGGAAGTTTACCACCGGCTGATTTACCACCAAAATTACCGGAAGGTTATGATGAAGATGTAAGTAAAACAGATACATCGAAAAATCCTAGTAATGCCACCCCAGCCGTAGAAGTGATAAAATCTAATGTCCAAGAGCAAGCAATAGATAATAAACTTGCGGAATCACCTTTAGCAGACCAATTTCAAGAACAAATACCCAACGAAGAATTACAAGGTCCATTAAATGCACCCGGACAACAACTAACTACACCGAAAGCTTTGAGCACACCATCAGAAAACCCAGCTAGTGCTGATTCGCCCTCTGAAGCCGAACCAAACACAGCCCCACCAAAGTCACCAAGACCACTTTCTAAGGCTGAAGCACAATCAAATGTAGCACCGTCATTTTTGGGGGAGATACAAAAAGGGTTTAAATTAAAATCCCAAGCAGAACAAAAACCACTTGGTGAAATGAAACCAGCTGAATCAGATCCAGCTTTAAAAAAACAATTGGAAAAAAATAGAGAAGCACTGGGTGGATCTTTAGATATTCAAGATGACGAATCAGACGATTGGTCAACAATGATAAAATAATGAAGTCAATCTGAGGTTATAGCAAGCTTTTTCATAAAGTCAATTTTGTCTTTAATTTGTAGAAAAAATCTCTTTTGATTCTAGTTTGACGTGCGTTTTTATAGTTAAGGGCTTCGAGAGGGAGACTGATATGAGCCCATGGTTCCCTCGCCCTCACAAGCCTCTAGCTATAAAAACACATCTCAAACTCAAAGAATAAAAGAGATTTTTTCACTAAATTAAGGACAAAATTGACTTTACTAAAGGATACTTATTGTTGAGTAAATCAACACCCCATTCCAGACCCTAATTAGGCCATGCTAAAGTTTTTTTCACCAAGCCGTGTAGTTTCAAGGATCGCCAAATGTCAGAACTATTGCCCCTTATATAGGACTCAATAAAAAAAGAGGGTTTGTAGCAAATGAGAAAAATTGTATATTAGGGGTATCTAAGTAAAAAGGTTGATTATGCATATTGTTCACATTGCCTCAGAACTTGCACCGCTTGCAAAAGTTGGAGGTTTGGCTGATGTTGTCTTAGGACTTTGCCGTGAATTATCATGGAAAGGTCATGATGTCGATATTATTATTCCCAAATATGACTGCCTCGACAGTAGCCAAATCAGAGATTTAGCAATTCATACCCAAGATTTAATGTCATTTTATAACGGAGAATGGTTTCATAATACAATCTGGGTTGGCTGGGTTGAAAACCTTAAAGTTTATTTTATCGAGCCACACCATCCGCGAAATTTTTTTAATCGTGCCTGTTTTTATGGCTGTGATGATGACATCGAACGCTACATTTATTTTTCAAGACTAGCTTTAGAGTTTTTGTATAAAAAAGCAATTTCTCCTGATATCATTCATTTGCATGATTGGCAAACGGCTGCAATTGCGCCTCTTTATTATGAAATGTATAACCAAATAGGTTACAACAAGCCAAAAATTGTGTTTTCAATTCATAATATTGAATATCAAGGCAAATGCGGTGTTCAAGATCTTGAAAAAATAGGTTTAGTAGGTCATGATTATTTAACAGCAGATAAAATGCAGGATAATCTTAACCCTAAATCCATTAATCTTGCTAAAGGTGCCATTGTTTATGCAGATTTTGTAACGACAGTATCTCCAAATTATGCAAAAGAGATTTTAACTCCTGAATTTGGATTCGGTATGGAGTCTACCCTACTATTGTATCAAAATAAATTCTTAGGAATTATAAACGGTATTGACTACTCCTACTGGAATCCTGAAATTGATCGTTATTTACCGGTTCATTACTCATCCCGCGAATTTCCATTAAATAAAAAAGATCGCAATACTTTGGAAAAAAAAGCCTTTGTTAAAAATTTCTTAAGAGAAAAGCTCTGCATGACGGAAAATTATAGCCCGATTGTAGGATGTATTGCCCGGCTTGTTCCTCAAAAAGGGATTGAGCTTATCAAGCATGCGATGCAGTTTGTTATCAAAAATGGTGGGCAATTTGTTTTACTTGGCTCATCTCCAATTCCGAGTATCCAAGAAGATTTTATGCATTTAAAGAATCAACTTGCCGACCATTCAGGAGTCCATTTTGCTCTTCATCACCAAGAAGAGTTAGCTCATTTAATTTTTGCAGGGTCAGACATGTTTATAGTCCCTTCTTTATTTGAGCCTTGCGGACTTACTCAAATGATTGCTCTTAAATATGGATCAATCCCGATTGTACGTCGAACAGGCGGTCTTGCGGATACTGTTTTTGATATTGATAACGAAACTGATGGAAATGGTTATGTTTTTGAAGAACCAACAACAGAAGCTGTAGAAAAAACTTTAAAACGCGCGTTTGAGTGCTGGTTTAAGGATCAGGAAAAGTGGCGAAATCTGATGATTCATGGAATGGGTATTGATTTTAGCTGGAATAAACCATCCGATGAATATTTAGATCTTTACAAGAAACTGATTACAAAGGAAAATGATCAGAATAATAAAACTATATCAATTGTGTAGGTATTTTTTGAGTATCGCAAATTATTTAACTTTTTTCAGGATTTTATTAAGTCCTATTTTTCTAATTGTTTATCTGCAACATGAAGCATTTGGCATCAGTGAGATCGCGTTACCATACATTCTGTTTTTCCTTCTTACTCTCTCCGAATTATCAGATGCTTTCGATGGCTATATAGCAAGGAAATATAATCAAGTAACAGATCTTGGTAAAATTTTGGATCCGATGGCAGATAGTATTGCAAGAACATCAGTTTTTCTTACCTTTACTCAGGCGCCCGTAAATTTACCTATTTATCTCATCTTTATTTTTCTTTATCGAGATTCAACTGTAAGCACACTTCGCACTATATGCGCGCTGAAGGGTTATGCTCTTGCTGCTAGCATGACAGGAAAAATTAAGGCTGTTATTCAGGCGGTTGCAGCTTTCTTAGTTCTAACTTTAATGATCCCTCATTCGCTCGGAATGATTGAGACTTCAACTCTACAACTTTTAAGCTTATGGATTGTTTCGTTAGCTGCAGCTTACACTTTATATTCAGGCATTCAGTATATGATCGATAATAGAGGCTATATTACTAAGTTATTATTCATCAACAAGGAAGCAAACCAATCCTTATAAAAGCATTCCAAGCCATAAGTCTTTTCCATTGCTGGCACCCACTTCATGGGTGCCAGCAATTAGCCGAATTTAAACCTACCGTCGTTTTGCGAGGTAGAGAGGGGAGTCTTTGATCAGCGTCTTAAACGTTTGATTATCTTGAAAAACATATTCTAAAAGCTTAATTCTTTCCTCTGTTCTTGCACAATCTTTACCTCTACCAAGGTAGCAACTTTCTAACACCTGGTACTCTGATTTTAGGCTAATAGTACCTTGAAGTGCTTTATCTGCTGAAATGCTTTCCAGATTATTTTTAATTCTTAAATAACGAATGACATCTTGCTTATCTTGAGCTGAAAGTTTTGGGATTGTTCCAACGTAGGCCACATTTCTTTTTGTTGATGATGCTGGAGCTAGTCTATCATAACTTTTAGCAAGCCAAAGAGAATGCTCCTTAATTTGCTGCAATTTATAGTGATCATCAAAATTATGAAAAATAGGCCATCTGGCACTAGCAGAAAATACCCCCTGGCGTATTCCTTTTTCTAAAAGAATCGAGCAATTGAGTGCGTTTTCATGCTCCATGCGTTCGACACTTTCAACATACTCTTCTTTAGATATTTTTCCATGCATTGCTTTTGTGTAAAGTTGCTTAAAGCGCTGATCACTTTTTGCGTTATGTAATTCAAAAAGAATTGAGCAAATTAAAACATTAATGTTTTCATTTTTTAATGTGTTGATTCTGATGGTGCGCGATGTGCTATCCCAAAAAGCATCAAAAGATTCATCTTTTAAACTCACCATTTCAATTTTTACCTGACCCATTAGTTCAGCTTCTTTAACAAGTAGTTGATATTCAGGGAGTTTTTCCAATAGATTTATCGCTTCTTTAGCCTTGGGGGAGTTTGGCGCTGTTAAGGCATTTAATTGATAATTCAGTAGAGAGAAAAGCGCAAAAGATAAAATTAAGATAAGTGATTTCATGTAATAAATGCTCTTTTAAAATTTTTATAATACCATTATAACAAATATATTATAATAAATCAACTAAATTAACAGAATCTTAATAAATTTTCTTGTTGCTTAATATGTTTTTTTTAGCTATAATATTCTTAAATTGTAAAATAAAAATCTAATATTAGCCTTAAAAGGATCAAAAAACATGTTAAACCCTAGTTTCAACTCAGAATTAAAATCTAATATCAAATATAATTTCAGTGCCACGAATCAGCTTAGTTCATTAAAAGCCACCGCAATGCCTGAAAGAATCAACGAATACACACTCCCTATCTTCGAAAAAATGATCCATAATGGAGAATTGAGAGCGCCTGACGAATGTTTGCTATCAGATGATGAAATTCAAAAGTATTCTCTACTTAATAAAGGCGTAAATAATCGTAAGTTTGAGCAAGCACTAAGTCAACCAGGAAAAAAACTTGAAACTGGATTAATAGGCACACTTGCAAACTTTACCGGTGGCTTGTTAACAGGAGGGGGAGATGAGAAACTTGACGGTAAAGTTCCATTTGCTCTGAATTTTCAAATATGGAGTAATCTACTCGAAACTCTGCAAGATTCCATTAAAAATAAGCAATCTGATGAAGCTAAAGTTATTAGCAATTTGCAAGTTGGAATAATGAAACTTATTAATAATAGAAAAAAAATAGAAGCAGCACAAGAAAAACGTACCATCAGTCAAGAGGAGCTCTATCAATTAAGCTTTGAGCACGCAAAAAAAGTAGATAATTTAAAAAATGGTCAATCAGAGCTTTTTTGTGGTGGCTATGCTAATACGAGCGTAGCAGGACATACAAATATTTATGAAATTTCACGAAGAGAAGACAATAATAATTTTGATGTTTTTTTGTACACGTCAGCATTCCACGAATCAACAGATGTATATAGTGCAGGAAATAAACTACGCCTAGTGCCGTATGTACGTTATTTGAATGTTCCGGCCGAAGTGCTTTTATTCAAAGATCTAAAGAGTGGCAAAATTTACCCAGGGTTTATTCAAAAGTTTATAGAGCTTCAAGTTCTTATAACAGGAAACTCCGGGAAAGAATTAAGTTCAGAAGATGTATCACGAATTTTTGATTATCTGGAATCTTATCGAGCGCCTGTTGCTATTCATGAATCAGGAGCAATAACTGGTCAGCGAGCTGGTACTCGTGTGCCCTCAGTTACAAAAACTTGGATACGTAAGCATTCTGAACATCTTGGATTGTACAAGCAAATTATGTTTCATCTTAAAATCATGCTGATTCAAGCTAGCTATCAATCGCTTGAGAAAGTTCTTAAAAGTGATACCCCGGACGGAGAGGTTGCAAGACGTTTATATGTGGTGCTTGCCCACAATATTTTACGAAGAACAGCAAAATGTTTAGAAGGCAGTAATGGTTTTGGAGAGCTAATTTCAGCAGATGTAGCTTTTGAAGCAAGAGCTACAGCACATGATCTCCTAAAACGAATTGCTGTTTTTAATGCAGATATAGAAGCTGAAAATATCAAAAAACATGTTCAGTCAAACAATAAATTAGCTGAGATTGATAGACAAAGAACTGCAAGAGGAGATTATTCTCCTAACCTTACGAGCGTTTCTTCTAGTAACGCTTTTAAATCAGCAGCTCTTCCCTCTTTTGAGATTACTGTAAATACCGAAAAACTTCATGCCGCATCTCTTTTAAAAGCAATAGAGCAAACAACAACTAAATTGAATACTCTCATTCAAGGTAGAGCCCCAAATAGTTTAAAGGCTTTTTCTTTACAAATTCATCATTTAATCGATCAGATTCCACTTCCAAAGATTGCCCAAAAACTACCTGAAAAAGGCTTTAAGGTAGAGTGTTTTGATGCAGATTTTTGGAATAGCTTCACTGTGGCAGAGATGCTGGTTGTACAAGAACAATTAATGAACATTGTTCAGCAGTATGTAGATAAGTCATCTTATTCAGAAGACTTGTTAACAAGAAGATTTGCAACAATATTACCAATTTACGCCCTTAACCACTTTTTAGCATTAAAAATTGACGCTAAAAACCTAAGCCATTGTCCGGACAAACAAGCAGCGCTACTTTCAAGTTATAATATCCCGTCTGTTTTATCATCGCTTGAATTAGAAGATTTACAATTCTTAAATCTTAAGGAATATAACAGGATTCAAGAATCTTCCGATTATTTTAACGCATTTAAAAATAATGTAAGCGGATCCGGCTCTCCCGTTCTTTTTAATTCAGAAATAAGTTCAAAGATTCTAAAATCTACTATAGAACAAAATCCAAGTAACGGAATTTACTGGATGGCTCTTCTCATAGCAAATCCTGAACTTTTAGAAGATGCTACCAAAATTGCTAATTTTAAATATCCGGATTTAACAGAACAACAGATCGAGGCTGAGTACCAAGCTATGGTACAAGCAATGAATAAATATGATCAAGATTTTGAAGTTTATCAGGTGCTAAAACCAATTTATGATGAGAAAATGGCTGAATTCTCGCGGGCTTGTAATGCATGGTTGTCGACTTACAAGGGTCAGCGCCCAGCACACCCTAATATTAATTTCCCAAATTACCCTTCAAAACCAGCTGAACCACAAAGAAAAGTCAATCTTCCAATCGAAACAAAACTTACAGCCATCATGGAAAATGTTTCTGATTATAAAAGAAATATTATGATGAAAAAACATGGGTTTACATATATTGATAATATGCGTAAGACATCTTACATGGTAAGGTCTTGCTTGTTTCAAGATAAGCCGTCAATAAACGATTTAAATTTTATAATTAATTGCGAAAGAATGAGTCCTTACACATATGATGTTATATCTCATGTTTTGGGTTCTGATAAAAATAAGCCATCTGATGAGATGAATAAAATTGCTAAGGATATGAATCGCCCCTTTACTAAAACAGAACACCAGCACTTTTTTGAAAAGAACCCTGTTACTAAAAGAGATTCTTCAAAATGGGGTACAAATAAAGCAGAAGGTCATGCATTAAGTAATAGTCCGCAAAAAGAGGATATGTTTTTGAGAATCCTTCGGACATTATCTCAACATGAAATTGTACCGGGTCAGCTTATCTACGAACTTACAAAAGAAATGAAAGAATTAAAAGATCCGTCTCTTCAGGCTCTTGTCTTCCGTTTATTTTTTAGATCACCTATCGTCAATGGCAAGATAGAACTTGGCGCCGGCGAATTCATAAAAACAAATAAAGCTCTATTTGAAAATACTCTAGAGTTTGTTCATAGCGGTCTTGGAATTGCTCTTAAATCAAATGAGGGTATTGATGGAGCACGATTTTTCTTTGATTTGGCCTTTTTACTATCGAAGTTTTTAACGGATGCAAACGATTTAGAGTCTGCTCATCTGCTTAATCAGGCGGACGAAATTGAGCGTTGGTTTAAAAAACCAAACCTTATCGATGCAGATATTGCAACACTCCATTTTTATCGTCTCCTTTTTCTTTCTTTAAAAGAAGACTTATCAGCGGACAAACAAGCAGATGCCTATTCAAGTTATATTAAATACATAGCAAATCCAGAGGGTAGCAAGGCCTGGAAATCTCCTGTGCTTCACGAACCAGAGAGTAGCAAGGCCTGGAAATCTCCTGTGCTTCACGAAATGGCAACAAGCTTTATTTATTCGCTCACAACAAAATTAGCTCCAAGCATGCTCTCAAGAGATATAAACGAGACAAGCTTTTACGATACTCTTGGAAGAGCCATCTTTGCTAATTTAGAGCTTGGAAGCTCCCATGAAAACTGGGTCATTGACCGCAATAGTGGATACCCATATCTTACGATGGGAGAATGGAAAATCGATCTTTTACTTGGTAAAGTGTATAGCCCTCAAGGAGAAATTAAGGGGATTGCTCAAGGCTACCCATGGGAAAAACAAGGGAATTTCAAAAGATTATTTTCAGACAATGTGAAACTGAATTACACATCTCTTGGAAAAGATTGTGTTGGCTTCACTCATCCTACATTCACAGGTGCTTTTCGTCTTGTTCCTGATGGAAGAAGGACTACTATTATAAATTATAAGATTCAAAGACAGCTAGAGGGGCATGGCGATGTTTGGTTCGAATATTGCGAACCATCTTCCTTACCTCAGTTTCCTCAACCTTTAGCAATGGATCATGGTTATTTTGCACCTATAATTAATTATGGACATGCGACTTTAAAATTTGATGGCGCAAAGGCAAACGGCTTTATCACAGATCTAAAGACTCAAGAAATTGTTTATACTGTTGACAATCACGGGAAAATTCTTGAAACAGCAGATGCCAAAGGCACACCAAAAGAGAACGGGTATGAGCTCGATTATCTATTTAGCTCAAAATCTGCAGTAAATAGCCCAATCCAAGGGCTCACTCGTTTTGATCTTGGTCAAAACATTGTCACTTATCGCAAAAAAAATGATTCGTTTTTTCAAAATTTAAACCCTTTTGATACTGGCAATAACGTAATTCCGATTGATAAAATCGCATTCCCAAGGTACTTATCACTTGATAATAATGGGCTAATGTTTTTTGAAAACGAAGGGAAAATGTTATGGTCAGAAAATAGAGAATATGAAATTCCAGCAAGTATGCCAGACACTTTACTTGGAACAATAAAAAATTATCTTTATTTGCAATCGACCAAAGAAGATCATAAAGGCATGCTTCTAGTCCCTATCCAAATGATTTTGGAAAGTGGAAAGGGGCCAAGAGCTGGCGGCACTTTAAATGTTGTAAATCAAAAACCAATCTTAGAGCAAAATCAAAATCAAAAGGAATTAAGCGGACTTCAGCGCTATGTAGCCTTAGAAGTTAATAAAACAACGATAAAGCCAACAAGTCTTGAGAGCAAGTTATATCTTGCCTACATGTATTTATCACAAACTAAATATGAAGAGGCTGTCTCTTTATTTCGTACAATAAAGCAATCAGAGACCATTTCGCCGATGGGCATGGAAATGTTAGCGATGATTCAAAAATTACCACTTTGCGAAGATCATCCAGATGCAAAAATGGTTCACCTTCATGCTTTACTTTTAGAAATTTCACAAAAAGATCGTGAAGCAGTAAATAAACTGGCTGTTTATTTTGATAAACAAACTGAATTAGTAAAACTTGCGCATTTCACTAGCTACATGCAACAGGTTCTTCAATCTTCAAATAACGTCTCTCAAAAATGTCAAATGACACATGAAGAGGAAACTAAAATTGTTAAAATCATTACCAAGGAACTAAAGCAAAATTTAACTCAATTAGAAAAATTACCTGAGTTAGAAGAATTGAACCTTAATTTAAATTCAGCTCTACTTGTTTTAGAAACTAGGCATGAATTTCTTCTTAATCGAGAAAAGGATACTGAGATTGTTCAGGTGCACACAGGAGAGGCCTTTAAAGAGGATGAACCTCTTATATGGAGCGAAAGATCAAGTTGGGTAAATTATATTGATAAACCAATTGAGCCGAAAAATTGGGGATATACATATCAGACAAAGGCTGAAAAAGACAGAAGTAAAAAAGCTGAAAATTTCAAGAAAAAAAATAATGGGGCATTTAGTCCTTACGATAGCTATTACAGCTATGGTGATTGTTATGAGCAGGCACAAATAGATTATGACAATTTAAAAAGGAATTATGACTATAAAGTAATGAACGCAGTTTCTTGGTTAACAGGCGTTGCCTCAACTACTCCTATGTATCAATACACAAAGCCTTCCCTTTCTATGGACTATTCAAAAAATGGCGAGCTATTTATTACTGTATATGATGCAGCAACTTCAGGGGATGAATCAAGAAAGCGAGATTTAATCTTCCGTTTATCAGCCTGGAAACAAGAATCAAATGGAAAAAGAGTAAACCCTTATCTTGATTGCCTACTTGCAATTTTATGCCATACGGGACAATTTCCTAAGAAAATTGACTTTTACTATGCAACTCCACAAGAAAAATTTGACTTTTTAATAAATGTTTCAAATTCTTATGAAAAAGTTTCAAAATCTATTCCTGATAATATTTTAGGTAACAAAAACCCTGTAGTTAATAAAAAAACAGCAAATGATAATAAACTCTTTCCCGTTGTTTCAAGATCGCCATTTGAGCAAAAAGAAATTTCATTAACCGATATTGCCTATCACAAAGTAGCGCTTAAACCAAAATTTGATACTCTTGAAGCTCGCTTTGACAAGTTAGAAAATTGGAAAGAATATTTGGTAAATGATCCGAATCAGAAAAATGCCCAGTATAAGGACTTTGAATTTAAATTAAATGATGGGCTCCTTACAGAAAGGGAAGGCAATTACGAGAGTTCTTTAGAGAATGATTTGAAAATCTTACAAGCAGATTATGATGCCGGAAAATCTCAGAATATAGATGAAAATCAAAAAACAATTAGTCGATCAGATTGTCTTAAATTAGGTGAAGATATAACAAATCGCTTAAGAGGCATTAAAGAACAAAAGGCTAAAAAACAAGTCGAACTTCTTAAAAAAGCAAATCGTAAAAACGACTCCCAAGCTCGTCGGGAAGCAGAACTCGCACGTGTAGGCGGAAAAGTTAATCCTCTGATGACGTATCAAGATTGCATAGACTGCCTGTTATCAAATGATGAACGCAGCTACACTGTAAAAAATCAGAATCTAAATCGCCCTGATTTAATTAAAGCCTTAGCAGATTTAACCTTGGAAATCGTGGATTTAAAATCTGAGGAAGCTCATTGTCTGAAGATTTTAAAATTAACAGAGCAAATTATCGAAATCAGTAATGATGCAGAAAAAATTGCAACGCATCGATATCTTTGTCAAAATCTTGGGAACGAGCTTTCAGCCAAATATCATTTTGATAATTTCACGGAAGAGGAAAAAATTGTCTTAAGAGTTTTTTGTGGTCAGACAGGGATGATTCCGTTTAAAAAGCAAACTGATTTGATGGAAAAAATGTTAAAATTGGATAGTAAAGATCATTCAACATTCAAAGATATTGTAATCCAATTGATCATGGGTGGAGGTAAAACTTCAGTTATGGCGACGATCTTGCTATTCCTTAGCGCAAAAAGAGAAGGCAGGCTTAGCTTCTTCTTGGTTCCGGCTTCACTTTTTGATACCGTGAATGCCAATTTGGGCGAATCGATGAAAAAAGCATTTGGAAAAGATCTCTTATCTATCAATTTGGTTCGTGATGAGTTTACGTTTTATAAATTGAGCCAAGTCCACGAGACATTAATTAGAGCCCAAGCTAAGGATATCCCAACTATTGTGAGCGCAACAACTCTTCAAGGCTTTGAGCTTGAAATGTTAAGCTTATCACGAAAAATCAGCGATTTGAGCGTTAACATAGCAGATATGGAAGAAGAAGTCAAAAGAACAGAAGAAGTATCAAAAATTAAGGCATTTGAAGATAAAATTGCTGAAAACGTCCTAGCGTTAAAGAATTTAAGTAAAACATGCGCGTTGATTGATCAGATCATTACAATGACTCAAAAGTTTGCAGACAGCTTACTTGACGAAGTAGATATTATTCTCGATAGCTTTCAAGAGCTGAATTTTGTTGATGGCGAGAAAATCCATGTTGAGCCTATTCGAAATGACCTGATGTTATCTCTTTATACAGCTATGATAGACAAAAGTTTAATCGTGAATACACTGGACGGGAATCCATCTGTTGCAGAAGTTGTGCGTTTAGCAACTAATCAGCAATCATTGCTTAATTCTGAAAAGTATTTACAGCATGTTACACCCGTTCTTGCAAAACATTTTTCGACTAAATTTAAAGAAATTTCATCGAAGCTTGGGAGTTTTACGCATTCATATATTCGCTATGCAAGTGGTCAAATACCTGATGATCTTGAAAAGTTTGTATGTAACGAGAATTTAAAATTAACTGAAGAAGAAGCTCAAAAGTTTGCCCACAAGCATACCCATAGTTTTTCTGTACTTAAAGAAGATCTTAAATTTTTAGAGTGGTTAAGAGCACTTCACAATCCTGTTGCTAAATTAGAACAGGAAATAAAAATGAAGAAAAATGATTTGAATGGACGAGAAGATAAATCAGGTGAGTTAAAAACTTTAAAATCTGAACTTGAAAAAGCGTTAAAAAATAAAGTAACTGCAGACTTGATTGCCCAATCAAAGCATCTTCTTGTAGATTTAGCCAAAACAACACTTTCCAAAATTTCCTCAAGAAACTATGGAGAGACTCCAGATCTTGAATCCCCTGGCAAAATTATTCCATTTCTTGGTGTAAACACTCCTGCAACAACAGAGTTTGGGTATCATTGGGAGGCGGCTGCTTATCAATATCAATTTGGCGTATCAAATAAACCTCAAGCGGAAGCCATTTTTGAAATTGCGCAAATTGCAACAGCTGTTGCGAATAGGTATGTAGAAGAAAATGGTGAAGATTTCTTTTTAACACCTGAATACACTGAATTTTTTGAGATGTTTGGTGTAAAGCTCGATGAAATTGAATTGCCAGGGTGTGTTGAAAAAGCAATTGAGAATGTTTCTAAAGATCCGCATAAGCTTTTGGCTATGCAACATGATCTTGTTGCTAAGTATGCAACTTACACTGAGAATCGTCTGACAAGTAATGGTCTTGATCTTACTAATCTTCTTGCGTCAAGACGTGCCATGTCAGGTACACCTTGGAACGTAGAGGGTTATGAAGAGAAATTATCAAGAGCTTTTAATCCTGATATCGGCACTGAAGGACGTATCCTTCATAAGCTTGCGGAAAGAGAAAAAGAAGGAAAAATTTTGGAAGTGGATTTTGCTGAAGATGATGTAGAAAAAACATTCTCTATTCATGATTTTTTCAATCAGATTTATAGCAATTTTAAAATCCAAGATCAAAACAACAAGAGAGGGCTTTCATCATTTCGTAAAATTAGAGGTGTGATCGAAGCTGGTGGTCTCTTTAAGTCTTTTGGTTCTCATGCAGATGTTGCAAAAGGTTGGATGGAATTTTTGGCAATAAAACAGCAAGATGAAATGAGATTATCTGATAGCAAGAAAACAGTTGATCCTGCTATTGAAGCTGTCCTTTTCTTTCATAAAGATGAGGGTCAAGCGCAGCCAAATACTCTTTATGCTTGGCGAAAAGGAGCATCTTCCCCTGAAAGAATCGGCAGTAGTTCGGTTGAGGCGTTAAGAGCAAAAGGTTTGATTCCTACAAATTATGTTGTCTACTACGATGAGAGACATACAACAGGTGTTGATATCTTGCAAATACCAGAAGCTGTTAATTTACTTACATTTGACAATATGCTACTTCGTAATACAACTCAAAGTACGATGCGGATGAGACAATTTCTTTTTGAACAAGATGCTTATATCGTTATCAGTAAAGATACGAAAACAAGTTTGTACAATAACGGAAAAACAGTTGAAGATTTAATCTTAAATGCTGCTAAAGTGCAGTCGCTTCGTAAAACCCAATCTATGGTTCGTTATTTTAGTCAGCAAATTAATCAGATTTTCAGGACAGCTGCCATTAAAAAACTTCGTGAAAAGATCAAAGTTTTGCGCGATCTAACTGACTTAAAAAAACCAGAAGATAGATTAATTTTAAAAGAATTTACCGAATCGGTAGAGCTATACAGCCAATTTTTTGTTACCTACATGAAAGAGGAGCCATACCTCCAGCATGGCGCTTTGACTAACATGAAAAACACAAAAGAGATGCTTAAAGAACTTTTAGCTCATAAATTAAACAGGTTTATAAAAGAGGTTTATGACTTTGATATATGCACGGCTGTAAAAAAAGAAGCCACATCCTTAGATCGTTGGATTGATGAGTCGAAGAGTCTACCAGAAAAATGGAAAGATATGACGGGTCATATTGGTGTTGAGCAGGAGACGGAAGTTGCAATTCAGAAAGAAGTTGCTAAAAAAGTAAACATTGAGATTGAGAAGGAAATAGAACAAGAGCTTCAAAGGTATGAACAGCCCCCAAGAAATAGTGTTAAGGCAGAACAAAAAATGACTTTTGATTCTTTTAAGAGTCTAGTTTCATCGTCCCAAGGAAATATTTTAGCTTCGTCAAAAATTATTTCGTTAAAAGAGCAATTAAAGGCTTATTCTTATGGGTTTGGAAAAGAAAAGAGAGCTTTGCAAGATGCTTTCAGCGACAATATTTATGGAACAGAAGGGTATTTCTTCCCGTGTGAAAATAAAGAAATTATTCCAATTTTTAATAAATTACAAAGACCTCCAAAACAGATATTAGCAATTCGTGTTAATGAGCAATTTAGATGGATATTATTATCTGAGCATGAAGCACAGGATGTTGCAAAGCATTTAAAAGAATGTTATACAAATCCTGTTGATGGATTAGATGTGAATAATGTTTGGTTAATCCAACCTGATGCATCGCTATTTGTTAAAGGTGATGAAATGACTCCATTTCCAAAAGATGATGAGCCCGTCTTAAATGGTTTAATGGAAATCAACGCACTTGCCGGCAATATGGATTACATCAATAAGGGAAGAAATAGGGATGAGGCAAATGAATGGTTTGAAACTCATCCAAAACTTAAAGTTCATTTTTTAAAACTTCGCACTTTCCGCAACAATTTGCAGCAACAACTCCTTAAAGTAAGTGTTCCTGTTGCAATAGCAAGAGGGGATGATGTTGGAAATGGGGTTGGCTTGATAGATCAGATGAGCAAAAAGCGAAGAGAACTTGAAATGACACGTCAAGGAAATTTTCGCCCCTCTACTGAACTTGCAGCTAAATTGCTTAATTCTCAAAAATTAATCAAAACTCTTTTAACAGATTTTGTTCATCTTTTAGGAATTGATCAAGAAAGAGAAGATACAGATACTGTAACTAAAGAGGCTTTTAAATCCTTTAAAGGCATCGATAAATTCGATGAAGCTGATAAATTGACAAGTAAGCAATTTGCAAGTCTTCGAATTTTCCATATTCCTTTCTTGAAGTCGTATCAAATTAAATGGCTTCCGTTAGATATGGTTCAGTATTTAATGCATGCAGAACAAATTTGTTTAGATTTGACCTTAGAAAAGGGTGGTAGACAATACTTCTTGTCTGAGGAACAAGCTATGAGATTGGTTGAAACTCAAAGGAATTTAATACCTTTTGTTAATCCAAAATATTACAAGAAATTTAATGAAAACTGGCAAATACAAAGCGTACTGCCGCAAGATTTAATTCATATTGATCCATCACAAGCGCATCATTTGACTGAGGGTCAAATTAAAGGGATCACGAAAGAAGATTTAAAAAATCATAGAGATTTCTTTAATACATTATTTACAGGATTCTCAGATGAGCAGATTGGGAGCTTTATTCATGGCGATCTATTGGAAGTGATTCCGGCAAAACATCATGGTTTAATTAAAGATGCACAAATCCGCGAAATTACAGACCCGTTATTGATCCCAAAACTTGAAAAAATTGCTGCACAGTCTGGGCAACAGCAAGGCTTATGGACTTCTTGGATTTCACCTTCAAATATCAAGCATATAAAAGCTACCCAAATTAAGTATCTTGAAAATCCGGCGCAAATTGCTGAGGTTAGAGTGAAACAAGTGGAGTATCTTGATCCGGAAACTCAAGTTCCACATATTTCTGAAAAACAAGTTAGGTGGCTTAAATCTAAAGAGCAAATCCAAGCGTGCCCGGATAAATTGGTTCGTCACATGCTTCCTGAGACTCAAATTAAAGACATTGAGGTTAGACAGGTAGAATTTATTGCTGCAAACCATGTGAAAGCTCTAGATAATAAAGAGAAGATTCAGGCTTGCCCGAATTCATTAGTTTCACATCTTGAGATGAACCAGCTTCCAGACATTACAAAAAGCCAAGTCCCTTACCTAAAAGGTGAGCCTCAGATTCAAGCTATAGCTGAACAGGACTTCTTTAATTACCTGACAGCTGAAGAATCAGATGGGACGATTAACCAAATCCCATTCATCAGTGATGCACAGCTTAAAATGGTTGGCAAAGATCAATTTAAAGGATTATCAACTGCTCAATTGCTACAACTATCAAAAACTGATCGTTGGGAAAAAGAATCTTTAAGAGATTACTTAATAAAAGAGCAGATCCAAAAATTTAATTCAAAGGAATTGATAGATCTACTAAGTGTAGCTCAAATTAATGAGCACTTGAGCGCAAAACAGGTTACTTTCCTAACTTATAAATTGCAAATTCAAGCTTGCCCTGATGATCTGGTACAGCATTTAAATATTGAGCAATTAAAAGAAATAAAAGAAACCCAAGTCTCTTTTATTAAGGGAGCTCAACAGGTAAAAGCTATTCCTGCTGCTCCTGAATTTGTGAAAAGATTACAAAAGGAGCATTTTGAGCATATGATACCTTCACAGGTACCTTACTTAAGTGCAGACCAAATTGCGAAGATGGATTTGGAAAAAGAAGTTAAAATGTTGGATAGGAAACAATTAACTGATTTAGGTGATAAAGGCTACCCTGTTTTAGCAAGAGAAGTTGTTCGGGATATTCAAAACGACAAGGCTTTTCATGAGAAAATGAAATTTGTAAATCCTAAATTCCTCAATGAAATCACGAACGTGAAATCTGCAGAGGCTTTAACGGACGCCCAAGTGAATGCTTTTGGATCTTCTGAATTTAAGAAGCTAAAAGAGACTCACCCGCTTTGGGGCAGGGTAACTTCAGAGGTCACTGAAGACTTAGATGCAGAACATGTTGATAGAATAGCTGTTGACAAATTGAAATTCTTAAGAAAACCGGCGGCTATACAAGCAGTTTCAAAGAAAAATATCGTTCATTTAACAAGAGCACAACTTGTTAATCGAAATGATTCGTTTTTACTTTATGTCATTGGTGTCTTGACACTTGGAGTTGCAGCTTGTGTCGTTTCGCTAGTTGCTTATCCTTTATGGATACCTTTTCGCTTTGTGGATATGGTCTTTGGAAGCAACATAGCAAGACGCTATCATCTGGCCTTAGGACCTAATGTTTACCGTATTCCTCACTTGTTCTTTGTTTACTTACCGGCTAAAATCTACAAGTCGTAAATTCTTAATTGGATATCCGTTAGATAACGGATATCCAATTTATTGAAAACTCGTCAGAATAAGTTCGACATTTTTTTAAACACAAAGACGCTAAGACACAAAGTTATCTAAACACCTTTGTGCCTTTGTCACTTTGTGTTAAAAAAGGCGTGTAGTTGTTTTAGTACAAACTGTTTTTCTTGTATTGTTCTCTCAAGTTTTAAAAAAATCCTTTGATGGATACGCCCTTTCTCTCCCTTCTTCTTATTCTCCTTACTTTTAATTGGATTTTATTAGACTTGTTTGGTAAAATTCCGCTTAAAATTTAAGAGATGCAAATCAATGAAAATGAACGACGAACGCCTCATTGTTGTCACGGGCGGAGCCGGGTTTATCGGTTCCTCTGTTATCCGCTATCTCAACGAAAATGGGATAAAAAATATCGTTGTTGTAGATGAGCTTGGGACAACAGATAAATGGAAAAATTTAGTCGGAAAAAGAATTTCAGACATCATAGAAAAACAACATTTCTTTACATGGCTTGAGGGGAGAGCCCCTGATATTTCAGCATTTATCCATCTTGGCGCTTGCTCAAGTACTGTTGAGACAGATGCGAGCTATCTTTTAGATAATAATTATCGGTTTACAATCAAACTTTCAGAATATGCTTTAAAACATAATCATCGCTTTATCTACGCCTCATCTGCCGCAACATATGGCGATGGATCTTTTGGCTTTTTAGATGATGGAAGCAAAATTGATGAACTGCAACCCTTAAATATGTATGGCTTTTCAAAACATTTATTTGATCTTTGGGCAAAAAACCAAGGCGTGCAAAACAAACTTGTCGGTTTAAAATATTTTAATGTTTTTGGCCCCAATGAATCGCATAAAGGCAGAATGTCATCAGCCGTGCATCATCTCTACCCTATAGCTAAGACGACGGGATCTATCAAACTCTTTAAGTCTGATGACAAGTCAATGTTTGGGGATGGGGAGCAAAAGCGCGATTTTATTTATGTGAAGGATGCTGCAAAAATGACATGCGATTTTTTAAATCACGATGTAGGCGGTATTTTCAATATTGGAAGTGGCGTAGCTTCTACCTGGAATGAGCTAGGAATTGCAATTTTTAAGGCGCTTAAATTAGAAAAAAGAATCGAATACATAGATATGCCGGCAGATCTTATTGGGAAATACCAAAACTACACGTGCGCTGATATGCAAAAAACAAAAGCTTTAATGAAAGATAAAAGCTTATGCATGCCGTTAGAGCTTTCTGTTGCTGATTACATCAACAACCATCTAATCCCGAATAAAACTTGGTAATAAATCTATGGAAAGACTCACAGGTACTTTTAGCCAATTAGCTCCGACCAAGGTTTTGGTCATTGGCGATATTATATTAGACTCTTACACATTTGGAAAAGCAAGAAGAATTTCTCCTGAGGCACCTGTTGCTGTGCTAGAAGTTCTTCGTGAAGAATATAAAGCTGGGGGCGCTGGAAACGTGGCTCTCAATTTAGTCTCTCTTGCAGCAGATGTTGTACTTGTTGGAAGAATAGGGGAAGACTTAGCAGGAGAGTCTTTAAAAAACGCCTTAAGTGATGAGGGTGTGCATTCATTTGGCATTTTTCGCGAAAAAAACTACAAAACACCTGTTAAAAATAGAATCATTGCAGATAATCAACAAATTGTCCGGATAGATCATGAGCAAATTACGGCAATTTCTGAAAGCTTTGAAGAGGAAATTATTGCGAAGCTCCCAACATTATTTAAGGGTATTCAGGTGGTTGCCGTTTCTGATTATGGAAAGGGCTTTTTATCTTTAAATCTGTTAAATGCTGTGATGAATCTTGCCAAGATCAACAATATACCTGTTGTTGTAGACCCAAAAGGCATTAATTTTACGAAGTACAAGGGTGCTACTTTAATCAAACCAAATCTTAAAGAAGCCTATGCAGCTTCTGGTTTGCCAGTAGAAACCTCATTAGAAGTTGTTGCAAAGCAATTATTAAAGATCACTGAATCAGATGTGCTGATGATTACAAGATCTGAAGAGGGGATTTCGTTGTTTGATAAAAATGGAAGCAACGATAATTTCCCTGTTCGCATTCGGGAAGTCAAAGATGTTACGGGAGCTGGAGACACTGTTTTAAGTATGCTCGCGGTCTCTTTAGCATGCGGGCTTGACATGTCACATGCAGTTCAGCTTTGCAATGTAGCAGCAGGCATTGCAATCGAGCGTTTTGGTTGCGCAAGAATCAGCCTTTGCGATTTAGCAAGAAGACTTCTTGAGTTTGATTTTATCAATAAAATTTTTGATCAAGAGCATCTTTTTGCGCTTCAGGAAGCTTTAAGAGGACGGAAATCTACGCTTCTTGGGGTATCTGGTGAAAACGGGCTTACAACAGCTATTTTTAGCACAATAAAACAACTGACTCTAAATCCTGGGTTTGATTTGATCGTTTATATCCGAGACTTGGAAGTCGATAATGAATTTGTTACTGTTTTAGCATCATTACAAAATGTCAATTTTATTATTTTAAATACTGATAGTCTACGTAATTTATGTAACCAAATTGAGCCTGATGCTGTTTATCAATTAAATGGCACTGAGTTATGCAAGCTTGAGCATTTCGCCGAACTATACGCCACTCAAGTCTAGCAAAGAGAAAAAGAGAGCAAACGGAGAGGCTAAAGAGATTGAGGAGACAGGGAGGTAATAGAGGAGAGTTAAATGGAGTCCTAGCTTTTTTTAAACGCAAAGAAGCTGCAGAAGATGCAAAGATATTTTCCAAAAAATTCAATTTTTCCCTGTTCAGATTCTAATTTTACAAAAATACTCAATGAATTAAAGAATATACAATAATATAGTTTTTTTTTAATGAGCGGCGAAGCTGCGATAAGCAGATAGCCAGATGCGAAAGCGTGTGGTAGATTTAATTATAGAATAGTGCCGTTTAAAAAAAACCAGAAAACCTCAGTTTTGGCAGAGGCTACGCACTCAGAAGTTGCGGCTAGCGCGATCTCTTTGATAGTGCCGCTCAATTCCGTTTGCAATTTCTAATGGGTCATCTGTAATCTGGATAAGCTTTAAATCTTCTGCACTAATCGCATTCTTTGTTAAAACAGTATCAAGAAGCCAGCCCATAAGACCATTCCAATAATCACTACCTAACAAATAAATAGGAAAAGCTTTAATTTTTTTTGTTTGAATAAGTGTTAAAGCCTCAAAAAGCTCATCTAGCGTTCCATATCCGCCCGGCAAAAAGACATATCCTTGGGCATATCTGATAAACATGACTTTTCTGATAAAAAAATAACGAAATTGCAAGCGATAATCTAAATCAATGTAATTATTTAAAGCAGCTTCAAAAGGTAGGTCAATACCAAGTCCACAAGACTTGCCCCTAGCCATTTGAGCGCCTTTATTAGCAGCCTCCATCATTCCAGGGCCACCACCTGTTATGATTGCAAAGTTTTTCTCGCTAATAATTTTTGCAGTTTCAACAGCAAGGGCATAATAAGGGCTTTGTTCTGTTAGTTTTGCAGATCCAAAAATTGAGACTGAAGGGCCGATGGATGTCATTTTTTCAAATCCTTCGACAAGCTCTGAGATGACGCGAAAGACTCTCCAAGAGTCAGATGTACTAGATTGGTTGTGATTAGGTGCAATAAATTCGTCCATTAGTTTTACCTCTTATGAAAATTTAAATCATATAGGCAAACTAAAAATTAGAAAAGCTTAAAGTTTTTGCAGTTTTTTTTAACCCTTGTATTTTTCTTCTTTGGAGTGGTGTCCCGAATAATTTTTCAGGGTTTATTTCTAGCTCTTCTAAACGTAAAGAATCAATGGATGAGCCTATCCCTGATTCTGGAGAAAAATCTTGAGTGTCAGAGACTGGTTTTCTTATATTATGGGGGCAAACATCTTGGCAAATATCACAGCCGAAAATGTATCCGGGATTTTGTTTTTGAATCGATTCGGAGATTTCATTTTTTGATTCGATTAAATGATAGGATAAGCAAAGTGATGCATTAACTATGTAAGGGGCAATAATTGCTTGAGTTGGGCACGCTTCGATGCAACGGTTGCATGTTCCACAGCGTGGAAGGCTTAAATTCATGACGGGGTTTGGGATGTCGAGTGTTGTAAAAAGACCAGCTAGCAGTGTAAATGTCCCAAAACGACGATGAATCAATAGACTGTTTTTGCCGAACCAGCCAAGCCCGGCTTGCACAGCTAGCGCTTTTTCCATGACGGGGGTCGAGTCGCTAAATCCTTTGGCAATATCTTTTAAGCTCGTTTTAGCCTCAAGCCACGAAATGAATTTCTTAACTCTTTTTCGATGAACATGATGGTAATCGCGCCCTCTTGCGTAAGATGCTACAACGCCTGCTGTTTTACTAAATTCGATTTTTTCTTGCTTGTAATAAGAAACAAAAATGATGGCTGTTTTTGCGCCGGGTAAAATTTGATCTGGATAACAGCGGATTTGATTTTCCATATAGGTTAAGTCTGCATTCCGTTGCTGACTTAACCAGTCTTGATAGGCTTTTATATCGGTTTGCGGTATTTGTGCCTTAGTAACCCCGACATCATCAAACCCAAGCTCTAAGGCTTTCTCTTTAATTTCATCAAACAAAAGCATGGTTATTTACCAGATGAAAAAATCCGAGAAAAAAGATCTTCCATGCGAGTTTTTTTGTTGTTGTTGTCTTTTTTGCCGTTTGCAACTTCATGGAGATCTTCAATTGCCATAAAAGCTGTCGGATCTTCTCTTAAGACAACATCTTTTAGGTCTGCTAGCTGAAGACGCTCGGCGATGACATAGAGAATTTCTCTTTCATCACCAGAGAAGCCGCCGCGACCATACATGATGGTAAGTCCAAGGCCAAGCTCGTGGATAATGGCATCGCCAATAGCTTTAGATTTTTTAGAAATAATCAATACAGATTTTGTCTCATCGAGTCCGACTATGACGCCATCCATTACTTTAATCACGACGATATAAGCAATAAGTGACAATAGGGGAGGGTGCCAATCTTGGAAAACAAAGCCTGCAGTACCAAAAACAAAAATATTGCAAACCAACACAACCTGGCCAACTGTAAAACCTGTTTTGCGGTTGATGATGATACCAAGAATTTCTGTTCCGTCGAGGCAACCCCCGAATCTAATCACAGTTCCAAGCCCAATCCCTAAAAGAGCGCCGCCAATGACGACAACTTCTAAAGTTTCGCCTTTAAACTCTAAATCTGTAAAATGTTCGATAATACCAAGTGATATGACAAGCACAAAAACTGCATAAATCATGTGGATAAGGAAAGTTTTACCAATCGAGCGATAAGCTAAATAGAGGAAGGGCAAGTTAAATATCAAAAGAAATACGGGTAAAAGCTTTAATCCAAAAAGGTTGGCGCAAATCATAGCAATGCCGGTAATACCACCATCGATAAGTTTGTTAGGTACAAAAAATACCTGTAGTGCAAATGCAGATAGGATAGCTCCAAATGTGAGGGCTAAGTAGAGAAACACTCTGCTACCTAAGGATTTTACTGGATTTGAAGACGCATACATATAATCACAACTCGTTGAATATCATCCCGAAAGATAACAGAAAAAAACTTTTAAGTCAAAAGACTTGTGCAATATTCGTAAAATATGTATATTCAATGCTTATTTAATAAGTGCACTAAGTGTAGGGGCGCATAGCTCAGTTGGTAGAGCGCCTGTCTTACACACAGGTGGCCATAGGTTCGAGTCCTGTTGCGCCCATTACTTAACGTCTTATTATCTGCGGGAGTAGCTCAATTGGTTAGATCGCTGGCCTGTCACGTCAGAGGTTGCGGGTTCGAGTCCCGTCTCCCGCGCTTTTTTTAAGGGCGCATAGCTCAGTTGGTAGAGCGCCTGTCTTACACACAGGTGGCCATAGGTTCGAGTCCTGTTGCGCCCATTTTATTTTCATACTCCCACGCGGGAGTAGCTCAATTGGTTAGATCGCTGGCCTGTCACGTCAGAGGTTGCGGGTTCGAGTCCCGTCTCCCGCGCTTTTTCACCCCCACATTCAATTTGTAGCGTAGGCTTTAGCCTGCGATCCCTCGTAGCTTAAGGGTTTAGCCTGCGTTCCCTCGTAGCTTAAGGGTTTAGCCTGCGTTCCCTCGTAGCGTAGGCTTTAGCCTGCGTTCCCTCGAAGCCTGCGATCCCTCGTAGCTTAAGGGTTAGCCTGCGATCCCTCGAAGCCTGCGATCCCTCGAAGCCTGCGTTCCCTCGAAGTCTGCGATCCCTCGAAGCCTGCGATCCCTCGAAGCCTGAGTTTCCTTAAGTGTTTTAGCGAAAATTCGGCTGTCGGCGGTTATAAAGTATTTTATTTAAAGCGTAAGGGATAAATCCATCACACTAAGCCCAGAATAAATTCTAAACTACAGTAGTTATCCCTCAAGTCTGTTATGGAAAAAATTGGATCAGTAATATACCTCGTTCTATCCGAATGAAGAGTTAGCGGTTTCCATTTTAAAGAAGTGCTAGGCTTTTGATTAATAGATGCTGAAGGGAGTCTAAATAAAAAAGAGCTGTTATCTTTTAAGTTTAGCTAGAATCGGTAGCACCTGCGATTGTTATTGCATCCTGCATACCATTTAGGAGACTATTAAGACTGATTTGAGCTTTTGCATGGCCTTGATTTGCAGCAAGAATCCATAATCTTAAAGCTTCGTCTTTGTTTTTTTCTACTCCTGCACCAAGATAATAACAATTGCCAAGATTTGCTTGAGCTACCATATGGCCTTGATTTGCAGCCACCGTGAGCATTTTCGTAGCTTCCACAAGGTTTAAATCTAACCCTCGGCCTTTTAAATAACAAACAGCTAGATGAACTTGAGCATTTAAACAGCCCTTCTCCGATGCAAGCTTCCAAAGTCTCACAGCTTCTGGAATATTCTGCTCAACCCCTCCCTTGCCTACACAATAGAAGCGTGCAAGAGAGTTTTGAGCATCAATGAGACCTTTTTCTGCCGCGATTTTATACCACTTCGCAGCCTCTTCTGGATTTAGGTCGACCCCTTCACCCTTTTCGTAACGAACAGCTAGATGAAATTGAGCTTCCAGATAACCATTTTCTGCCGAGAGCTTCCAAAGTCTCACAGCTTCTGGAATATTCTGCTCAACCCCTCCCTTGCCTGTATTATATAAGAAGGCAAGAGAGTTTTGAGCTTCCATATGACCTCTTTCTGCCGCAATTTTAAACCATTTCGCGGCCTCTTCTTGATTTAAGTCTACTCCGTCACCCCTTGCATAACAAACCCCAAGAGCGTTTTGAGCGTGTATTTGCCCTTGATTTGCAGCAAGAATCCATAATCTTAAAGCTTCGTCTTTGTTTTTTTCTACTCCTGCACCAAGATAATAACAATGGGCCAGATTGAATTGAGCTTTCAGATGACCATTTTCTGCCGCAATTTTAAACCATTTCGCGGCCTCTTCTTGATTTAAGTCTACTCCGTCACCCCTTGCATAACAACCCCCAAGAGAGTTTTGAGCTTCCATATGACCTTTTTCTGCCGCAATTTTAAACCATTTCGCGGCCTCTTTTTGATTTAACTCTAATCCGTCACCCCTTGCATAACAAATCCCAAGAGCGTTTTGAGCGTGTATTTGGCCTTGGTTTGCAGCTAACTTGAGCCATTTGGCAGCTTCCACAAGGTTTGTTTGTAATCCTGCGTTTCTCAAATAAAAATCGGCTAAATTGAGTTGAGCATTCGAATCGCCTTTCTCTGCTGCGAGCTTCCAAAGTCTTACAGCTTCTGCAATATTCTCTCCTACCCCTCCCTTGTCAAGTAAATAGAAGGCGCCAAGAGAGTTTTGAGAAGCTATATGACCTTTTTCTGCCGCGATTTTATACCACTTCGCAGCCTCTTCACGATTTAGGTCTACCCCTTCACCACTTTCATAACAAACCCCAAGAGAGTTTTGAGCTTCTATATGACCTTTTTCTGCCGCAATTTTAAACCATTTCGCGGCCTCTTCATGATTTGAGTCTACTCCGTCGCCCCTTGCATAACAAACCCCAAGAGAGTTTTGAGCTTCCATATGACCTCTTTCTGCCGCAATTTTAAACCATTTCACAGACTCTTCTTGATTTAAGTCTACTCCTTCACCCCTTGCATAACAAACCCCAAGAGCGTTTTGAGCCTCGAGATAACCATTTTCTGCCGAGAGTTTCCAAAATCTTACAGCTTCAGCAAAATCCTGCTCTATCCCCTTGCCTGTTTTATATAAGCAGGCAAGAAAGTATTGAGCTTCCATATGACCTTTTTCTGCCGCAATTTTAAACCATTTCGCGGCCTCTTCATGATTTGAGTCTACTCCTTCACCTCTTGCATAGCAAACCCCAGTTAAGTTTTGAGCATCCACTAAACCATTTTCTGCGGCAGGTTTGCATAATTCAAAAGCTTTTTTTAGATTTTTCTTAACTCCTTCACCATTTACATAACAAAAGCTGAGGGAGTATTGAGCAGTTGGATTATTTTGCATTGAGGCAAGTTTCCATATGCTGATGGCTTCTTGTAGGTTTTGCTTTACGCCGCAGAGACCCCCATAAAAACAAAGACCAAGTAATTGCTGAGCTTCCGGATAATTTTGTTTAGAGGCAATTTGCAGCCACCTCGTAGCCTCTTGATTATTTTGTTTTACCCCATTGCCATAAAAGTAGCAAACAGCAAGAAGGTATTGAGCTTTTGCATGTTTTTTTTCTGCAGCACGTCTTAGCCATTTTGTAGATTCCTCAAGATTTTTATCTACTCCTTTACCCTTATCATAACAGATAGCGATATGATATAAAGCCTCTTTACTGCTACTTGATGGATTAAAGAATGTATCTACAAAAAGTTTTCGATCTCCGCCCTCGTTGGAATTCCCCAAATATTTAAAGCATTCGTTTTCTATTTTTTCATCATGAACGATCGTAAAGAAAAAAGTCTGGCTTATTTTATTGCCGGTGAGGGGGTTTAGTGTTAAATCTTTCTCTTTTCGTAAGCGCAAACCATCAAAATAATGGATATTCGAACAGCCTTCATCTTGAACGAAGGCTAAGATGTAGGGGAGTTTTTTTTTCTTTTGTTCGTTGATCAATGTTGAAAAGCAAAATTTACTGGTAAACTCAACCCCATTGATATCAAGAAAGAAAGACCCTGTTAAAGGAGCTAAAACATTTTTAGCATCAACTTCTATAAAACTCTTTTTTCTTATGAAGCAACTTTCTTCTTTTAGATTAAAATTTGAATTAAGAATATCCACTTCTTTTGAAGTTCCCAAATATTGAAAAGAATCGCTTTTTGCACCTTTGTAATTTGTTATGGCGAATAAGAAAATCTGGCTTATATCTTTATTTGTTTGTGGATTTGTTGGTTTCAATCGATTCCATTTGCAAAGACTTAACCCATCAAAATAATAGATGTTTGATGAACCTACATCCTGAACGAGAGCTAAAATGTAAGGAAGATGTTTTTCCATCTGCTCATTGATTAGATCTAAAAAAGGTTCATAGATCAAAGAGTCGTATTCCTGCCCGTCAAGGTACACAAACGTCTTTGCAGGGGCAAAAATGATAGAGGCATCAATTGGTATTAAGGTATTTATTTCGACTTGGTTTAGATCTTGTAGTTCGATTTTTGGGGAAATAGGATTCATGTTAAAATACCTTATTACAAATTTTTTAATATTGTTTATGGTAGAATAATAAAGAAACAATACTTTATTGTCAATTGACTAAACAGAATTGAGTGAGCAGACTTTTAAATTAAATTTTAACTATATTGCGTATTATGGATCATCATGAAGTGATTACTTGTAGAATTTTAAAAACAGGGCGTCTTAAAAAAATCATAATAGGATTGCCATTAACGGCCCATATAATAGCACCTCTTTTGAAATCTTTATACACTCTAGCCCAGAGTTATGGCAAATAGCTAGAGTATTTTATCGACAATTTGTATGTTAATTAGCTTGAGGCTTTAGCATGCGTTCTATCCTAGCTTGAGACTTTAGAGCTAATTCGGTAATTCGGTAATTCGAAAAGGCGGTCTTTTCGAATTACCGAATTAGTTCTTTAGCCTGAGTTCCTTCAAGTGTTTCAGCGAAAATACGGGGTATGGTGGTTTTTAAAGTATTTTATTTAAAGTTTGAGGGATAAATCCCTCAAAAACGAACGCAGGCTAAAGAGCTAATTCGGTAATTCGAAAAAAGTGGAGTTTTGAGAGATTTTTTAATTGAATTCAAAAAATATAAAAACGTTAAATGCCTTTGTATTAACTTTTTATATTTTTTTGAATGCAA
>Ga0105048_10000886_pt1 | contig 47782 bp, 53 predicted proteins | sample MAT05_FD_78382 | JGI IMG/M metagenome (GOLD analysis project Ga0105048, IMG submission 78382) | Freshwater microbial communities from Lake Fryxell liftoff mats and glacier meltwater in Antarctica - MAT-05 | ecosystem: Environmental > Aquatic > Freshwater > Ice > Liftoff microbial mat | place...
AAATGCATATGCATTAGGGACCTAAAAAATATGACTGTTCACAATGGGAAAAACCAAAAAAGTATAACTGCACCTATCAGTAAAACAATTCCTGTTGCAATCACAGCTGGTGAGAAGACTAGAAGCACTCTCTCAGCGCTCCACCAGATATTACGACCAATTGTGTTCATTAAACTCTCTCCTAAAGAGTCACGTCAACATGACGTATTGTTTTTATACTCCTGTCGCATGAGATTGTCAAAATATTCTTTGCTGATAGTTACTAACGTATGTCTCGTAGAAATTAGGAAAACATAACGTATTTTTTGTTTGCATGATAAAATATACAATATGCAAATAGAACTTTTTGAAATTGTACTTTATTCAATGCAAGCAGTCGTTCTTGTACTTTTTATTACATGGCTTATAGCTCTCGCTCGAAAGGACAACTCTATCATGGACACAGCTTACGGGATTGGATTTATAGCCCTTGCGCTTTTTACCTATTTTTGTTCAGATATTCCTCAAGATCTTCGCGCGGGCATCGTAACCTTGTGTGCCATAGTGTGGGGAAGCAGACTCTCTATTCGTATTTGGCGACGCAACAAACACAAAGGTGAAGACTTTAGATACAAAGCTTGGCGAGACGAGTGGACAAAGAAAGGTACTTTTTATTTTCATATTCGTAGTATTTTGCAAATATATGTTTTGCAGGGAATAATCATTGGTGCAGTAGGACTTCCTATAATTTTTGCTAACACACTTTCATCTGACGCTTTTTCTGTAATAAACTTATTTGGTCTTCTTGTGTTTTGTGTTGGATTTTATTTTGAAGCACGTGCGGACGATGAACTTGATACATTTCTTGCACACCGAAAAGAAAAAGATACTGTCCTACAAAGTGGCCTGTGGAAATATTCTCGTCACCCAAACTACTTTGGCGAAGCACTCATATGGTGGGGAATGGCACTCATGGTGGTAGGTATTGTTTACTGGCCAGTGGCTCTTTTGAGTCCACTTCTTATTACATACTTACTCAGATTTGTGTCTGGAGTTCCTATGCTCGAATCGAAGTACAAAAATAACAAGGAATATCAAAAATATGCACAGAAAACAAACGCATTCATTCCGTGGCTACCAAAGTAATCTCATTATGCATACTTAAAGATTATGTGGATAACTTTCGTGCGTAAACAGAGCTACCAATATAGACTAGGATAATACTTATGGAAATAATATCGATTATCGCAATTATTTGGCTAATGTTTTTACAAGGCAAAGTAAATTCACTCGAGGTGCTTATATCAAAACTAGGTAAGACATCGGATTCCCCAAAAGAATCAGAAAATTCTGAACGCGGCACTCTATCAGTAGAAGTCCCAACACAAACTGCGTACATGAGCTCTGTTGCGTCAGAAAATACTCCAGATGTAGTTTTGGAGAACAAAGAGAATACAATGAATTATAATTCTCAACCCGAGCAAGAAACTCAACAACAAAAACCCCTTATGAACAACGAACAAGCAAGTGCACATTGGCTAGGTATTGCGGGTATCATCGCACTTGTCATTGGAACCGGACTTTTCTTTAAATACGCAATAGAAAATGACTGGATTTCTCCAGTGATGCAGATCGCACTTTTTGCAGCTATTGGTTTAGTTCTTATTGTTTTTGGTCTTCTTCCAAAATTAAAGACTGAGCTTCTTGGTGGACTTTTGGCAGGTGGTGGCTACGCAGTTTTATTTTTGACCATATTTGCCGCACATACTGACTACTACTCAATAATAGACGATTCATTTTTAGCACTCACTCTGTATGCAGTTGTAGCTTTGAGTGCGTTTATTATAGGACTTATTGAGTCGATGCCGGCACTCTTGTATGTTTCATTTTTTGGTTTATTTGTCGCGCCGTATCTCGCTGGAGAAGAAATTTTTGCTATCCTTCCTTGGTACTCAATAATCTTCTCACTTGTTTTACTCGTGAGTGCATACATCAAACGATGGTATGGCCTTGCATGTGTTGGTTATCTTGGGTTTGCTATACACTTTCAAACATGGTTTGCAATAGAAAACCCTCAGCAAGTACTCGCACTCGCACTCGCATTTGTTGGTATCACAGGACTCTTGTATAGCTTGTATGCTGTTGCACAATCGCTCCGAAGCGATGAAGCTCAGGGAGAGACTCAGATACTTACTTGGTTTGTACCTATTGTTACGCTTGTCATTGGCGGGCTACAGATTCTTGATTCAGAATTCCATGGTATTTTTGCGCTCATACTTTCTGGATTATACTTTTTGTACACACTCACACTCTATGCTGAAAAGAAAACATTCGACTCCTTTACTGTGCATCACGCAGCAATTGCAGGACTTTTACTTGTGCTATTTGTGCCGCTTCAGTGGAGTAATGAGTGGCTCGTGTTCGGCTGGCTCTTCTTAGGTACATCATTTACTATCGTAGGTTATACGTCACGACAAACAGCGCTCGAGATGATCGGCTTCGGTGTTTCTTCACTTGCTCTCACGTATGCACTTGTAAGTGGCTACTTGTTTGTAACAAACAGAGAAGAGCCTCTCTTCAATACTCGTGGGGCAATACTCATTTCGGTTGTATTTCTTTCATACATTTATGTGTACCTGTATACACGTAGTATTCGACTAAATACAACATATACAGCAACATTTCTCAGTCTGGCGCAGGTTGCATCGGTGTGGTTCTTGACTACCGAGATATCTCAAAGTTATTCAAACAAGGAAGTAATAGGTAGTTCGTATTACAATAATGCTTCTCAGGTACTCGATAATCAAAAAGATACTGCTATTTCTTCAATCTGGGGAATCTACGCACTTGCACTTATCACGGTAGGATTTGCGCTCCGACAGAAAATCCTTCGAACACTAGGTCTTGTACTCTTCTTTGTTACTGCTGTTAAGATCTTTACCCTTGTGTGGACATTGGGTGGTATTTGGAAAAGTGTTGCATTCATTGCATTTGCTGCACTTGCTCTCATAAGCTCATATCTCTACACACGATACAAAGACAGGATATAATCTTTAGAACGAAATTCTAGTGCAAAAAATATCCGCCATAAGCGGATATTTTTATTGTTTAAGTAAATCTAATTACACTGACATTTTCCATCATTGCAACTTACGCACTCTTTTTCTTTGAGAAGAGCGTACTTTCCAGCTCCCGCAAAAACCATGGCAAAGGATGAAAGTAAAAGCACTACTTGAAACTCCATACCTTTAAAACCTAGTCCGAGATGAACTTTGTAAATAGCAACTAGCATGACAATTACAAAAAGTAGTCCCATTTCGCGAACCTTAATACCAAGTAACATCAAAATACCGCCAACTAATTCAACCCAGGCAACAAGGTACGCGAAGAATGGCGCAAGGCCAATTGATCCAAAGAAACCAATTGTTGCGTCCATTCCTTGGAGCTTACTCCAACCATGATAAATAAAGACTACTGCAAGACCAACACGCACCAAAAGGAGCGCGAGATCTCTGTTATGTAAAGAAGACAAATAATTCATATATGTGAAGGCATTACTGCCTACGTGTAATTATACTCTGTCTTTATTTATTGAGGAAGAAGAGTTGCAATAGTTTGGAATAGAGGAATGGTTATGTCAAAGTCGTGCTGACAGTTTGAAACAACCTGCAAACCATTTTTTGTATAAAAACTATGGACGATTTCTTGAATTCGCACTAGGTCGCAACCCGTTGTTTTTGGATTACTTCGAAGTTTTATCCAATCTGTACGTTCCATTTCAAGAGTAAGTTTTGCAACATCGTTTTTATTAATATTTGAAACTTTTATACCATCTTTGTAGTACACAGCATCTTTTGTAATAACTTTGGTCGTCATGCACGTTTTGCCATTTGGACAAATTCCTCCACGGTAATCAATTTTTACTAATGTATTTGCCGTTGTTGGCTTCGCAGTAACAACTACGGGTTTTGTAGTTGGTTTTGTGGACACAACATTAGTTGATGTTGCAACCGTCGAAGTTGCTATTTCTGTATTAATATCTGGGATAGAAGAAGGTGTAGACCGTCCGAAAATAAATGCACCGTACAATGCGACAGCAACCAAAACGATACTCAAAACGATCTTTAAATTTGTATTCATATGTGTAAATAGAGTATACACCTATTACATAATAGATTTTTATGTTGTCTACGAATTATGCACATACGAAAAAGCCCCACACTACGCATCCTTGTGTAGTGTGGGGCCAATAGTGTATTTTTTCAACACCTCCCTAAAACATGGTTACTCAATCGATAAATCTCAGCCTGAGCCAAGGCTTTCATGTCTGGAATCGATAGAACGTGAAAGAACACACTGACTGGTGGACTTACCAATAGCAACTGATTCCAAGCTACAAGTCTCAGTTCAGGAACAATTGCCATTAGAGCGATCAATTTTCCTGGTGAAATCATGCTTTGGATATTGAAGTTCAGGTCATTTATAACCTGATTCCTTGCAGCAAGTAACTCTTTTGAAATTTGAGAAAAATCTGTTGAAAAACTGATGTCTCTCAAATTTCCAGAGATAAGCTCAAGATTTCCTTCGTCTTGACCTTGCTCATCATTACTGTCTACTACCATAGAACCCTCCTCGGGTAGTTACTAAGAACAAAGTACAAATATAATAATAAAGCAAGTCTTTGTCAAGTACTTGTAGATAAAAAATAGGTCACTTTTCTAAAACGACCTTTGTATGGCAGGACACTGCTAATGCTGGCGAAAAACTCGGCGATCACCGATAACCAGTGCCGCTTGTTTCTTTTTTCTAAGCGCGACCTGTCTGAGCACAGCTCTTGTGCGGACAGGATCGATTTTAAAAAAAGGTAGTAGAGACGACGCAATAACTCCTGCCACTAAAATCACAGGTGCGAAAGCTATTGCTAAAATTACAAGCGCCAAGGTACGCATACTTTTCTCCCAAAATCACCGCAACATTGCGGAAATTCAACTATACTACATATCTATAATATGGCAAATAACTAACTTGTGAGTAATTTGCATTTTTTTAAAATCCTCTCTACAAATATAAGTGACGGTTCTTTTTCAAATGGCACAATAACGTCCGGAGAGTTTTTGTAAAAATCCATAAACATATCAACTTCTTTTTCTTCATCAGACACTTTGTTTAATACAAAAAGATAGCGAGTACCAAAAAAGTCTAGCAAATCAATAATCTGTTTCCCGACACGCATACTATTTTCTGTAGCTTCTACCACTACAATTGCAATATCAAAGCCACTTGTTACTCCCGTGCTTAAGCCATCAATACCAGCTCGTTCATCAATGACTGCAAACTCATTTTCTTTTAATTTTAAAAAAGGAAGAAATACTTTGAGCGCTTCAATGAGTTCGTGATTACAATTTTGAGATTGAAGCATCGCACGAGTCATTGGCCCAGCACTCATCAGGCGAATATGTTCGCTTATCAGGAAAGAATATTTCTCTGAAACCGCATCAAGAGGGGAAAGAGTGAACTCAGGACTTACAAGAAGTTGGTGATTGTGGGTACAATTTTTGTTATGAACATGATTAGTGTCATAACCCTTCTCTATATGTGCCAAAACGTCAGGCATTCCTGCGCCAATAAAATTCATCTCTTTCGGACCCTTTAGATTATTAGTAAGGTCCATATTGTAGTCTGCATCAACAGCAAGTACTGACATGCCTTTTTCTGCAAGATATTTTACAAACAAAGTTGCAAGGGTCGACTTACCACTACCGCCTTTTCCGACAAATCCAATTTTCATAATGTATTTATACTAGGAGAGCGACTTTTATGCAAAAGATAGTACACTAAGTATAGATATGCACATATTAATTCCCAACCTTAGACGAACACTCTTATTAGTAGTTTTTTTGCCGTTAGCTTCTTTTAACATGACGTCTGGAGATGTAGTCCAAATAAAAGCTACACCAGAAATAGTAGAGCAGGGTAGTATTGTAGAAATAGCACTTCCTACTCTAAAAGTTAATCAAGTAAAAAGTATTTCTCTCGTTGGTGTCAAGTCGGTTGCTCCGATTGCATTTACAAAAGACATTAGCACTACTTTTTTTATTCCTATTGACCTTAAACTATCACCTAAGGAATATACAGTGCGAGTTGTTTCTATCACAGGAAGAATTCGTGAAGTAAAAATAAATGTAATTGCGCGGAACGTACCTACACTTGACTTTATGCCCGGCGTCGACCACACAGCAACAAGCACAGATCCAAACTCAACAATGAACGTAGCTGCCTTGAGTAACCTTTCTAAGGAAAACGCCCAGCTCAAGAATGTGCCAACAAACAATAAAATAACTTGGAAAAATCAAGATTTTATCTGGCCAGTAAAAAATAAAGTAACAATTACTGACATCTACGGATACAGTCGTAGTGTGCAGAATACTGTTACTACCCATAAAGGAATAGATTTTCGGGCACCTATTGGAACACCAGTGTATGCAATGCAGAAAGGAATTGTGCGTATTGCAAAAAAGTTTACTTTATATGGCAATACAGTTGTTATTGACCACGGTAAAGGAATTCACACTCTCTACATGCATTTGGACTCTATTTCCGTAAAAGAAAACAAGCTTATTGATCAAGGAACAGAGTTAGGGAAGTCTGGGCAAACAGGATATTCTTTCGGACCTCACCTTCATATGAGTGTTTGGGTAAATGGAATTTCAATTGACCCACTTTCATTTCTGTGCTTATACGATAAAAAAGCTGACGAATTTGCATTATAAAGGTATACTTTACACATATGTCTGAAGCGTTATTTACCGATATAGTAAGTACTTTTGTACTACTATCGATTCCTCTTATTGTTATTTTAATAATTTTCCGATACACATACGCACTTCCATATACGGAATGGGTACGCGTCCAACTCAATGAAAACGCACTTGTCCTTGGGTTCTTTATAAGTTTGTTTGCGACATTTGGTGCGCTCACATACTCAAACCTCTACCTTTTTGCCGTGTGCGATTATTGTTGGTATCAACGTATTGCCATTTACCCAATGATTCTTCTCCTTGGAATGGCTGCGCTGTTGAAAAATAGATTCATCAAACCATACATTATTGCACTTGCTACAATTGGACTTTTTGTTTCCATTTACCACTGGGCTGTACACATGGTAGCAGTATATGGATCTCAAGGTGCAGCAGAAGGACTTGTGCCGTGTAGTGCATCAGGACTACTTCCTTCATGTAGCCAGACAGAAATTCTTGAATACGGATTTATTACCATTCCCTTTATGGCAATTACAACACTTTCTCTTATTATTGTCTTAATGCTCTTTATCAAAAATAAGCGAAGTTCATTTGATACTATCTAATATAAAAACATGGAACTCACAAAACTAGAACTAACAGGATTCAAGTCATTTGCGAGAAAAACAACATTTCGCATTGATAGTTCTGTAACAGGAATTGTGGGTCCAAACGGATCAGGGAAGTCAAACGTTGCCGAGGCATTTCGATTTGTGCTTGGTGAACAATCAGTAAAGTCGATGCGAGGGAAAACTGGTGCAGACCTAATTTTTAAAGGTTCAAAAGGTCTTGGACAGATGTCTCGAGCGAAAGTTGATCTCACATTCAAAAATAATCCTGAAGACAGTGGTGAAAGTACGTACAAATCATTTCCTGAGGTAACAATTGGGCGAGAAATATTTGCCGACGGCACCAATGAATATTCCATCAATGGCACAAAAGTGCGACTGAAAGACATTCAAGAACTCCTCGCACATAGCAATATTGGCACGTCGCATCATCATATTATTTCTCAGGGAGAGGCTGACCGCGTGCTTCACTCATCAATAAAGGAACGTAAAGAAATGGTCCAAGATGCGCTTGGCTTACGTATCTATGAATGGCGACTAAAAGAAAGTGACAAGAAACTTGCAGCAGTACTCGAAAACATGCGCGAGGCACAAATATCTCGTCGTGAAATAGCACCACATGTACAATTCCTCAAAAAACAAATAGATAAAGTACAAAAGGGAACAGAGCTCCGCAGTGAGCTCGCAGGACTGTATCACACCTATTTTGCCCAAGAAGAAGCATATCTCAATGACCTTGGGTCAAAAGAGCCACATACCTTTGATACCTTGAAAAACGAACTCCAATCTATCGCAGAAGAAATAGGAAAACATTCACATAAAAAAGAAATCCTTATTCCAGCTGACATATCGGCAAATATTATTCGAGCAGAGGAGTCTATTAAAAAATATGAAAATGAAAAAGATACTATTGTACGTTCGGTAATTTCACTCGAAACAGAGCTACGCATTTTAGAACGTACTATCGAAAAATTAAAAGGTGAAGAGAAAGAAGTGCTTCACGTGCACACAGAAGGACATGTCTCTAAAAAAGAAGTTATAGAATTTAATTCCTCAGTCAAAGAAATACACGAAAAAGCAGTGTGGCGTTATGAGCACAAAGAATTTCAAGAGCTTCCCGCACTTTTCAATCTACTTAAGGCACGTTTGCATTCATTTGAAATATTTTTAGAATCATCATCACACGCAAAAGCCGTTATTCAAAAAGTAGACACGCAAGAAATGTCACTATCTATTGCGAAACTTAAAGAAGATCTCACTCTTGCTACGCAAAGTCAGACTCAAATTGCACATGAACTTGAAAACGCCTACAGAGAAAAAAAACAAGCCGATGACGCACGTGATAACTACAAAGAAGCTTCTTTTGTTGATGAGCGAAGACTTTTTGAACTTGAACGCACACAAACAGAGCTTAAAGGTAAGCTCTCACTCACCGAGCTCAAAATAACACAGCTCAAAGAACGAAAAGACCGTTTTGAAGCAGAGCTTGCCGAAGGCGCTGTCCTCATTGGTGCTTCAATTTTCAATTACAAAAATACAACCCTGTCACCATTTGACCCACACACACAAGACGAACACAGAAAGAAGATCGAGCGTCTCAAGCTTCGTATTGAAGATATTGGAGTTGTGAATGTTGACGAAGTAACCAAAGAATACGAATCAGTAAGTGGTCGTGATGAATTCCTAGCAAAAGAAATTCATGACCTCGAGGCAAGCAAAGAAAAGCTTGAACACATAATGACAGAGCTTCGCAACACTCTCGCGACACAATTTGAAACAGGTCTCAAAACGATAAACACTCATTTTGAAGGATTCTTTAAAACTATGTTTGGTGGTGGAGAAGCAAAGCTTGTATTAGTTGAAAAAGAAAAGCGTCAAAGAAAAAGTGACGAGGATGAGGCAAGTGAAGACGAAAAAGAAATGGAAACAGGTATCGATGTAACTATTTCACTTCCACACAAGAAAGTAAAAGATATCAACATGCTCTCGGGAGGCGAGCGAGCACTTGCTTCTATTGCACTTCTCTTTGCATTATCTCAAGTAAATCCGCCTCCATTTTTGATTCTCGATGAAACAGACGCGGCGCTTGATGAATCGAATGCAAAGAAGTATGGTGCAGTGCTCAACGAACTCAGCGCACACTCAAAACTCATTGTTATTACACACAATAGAGAGACTATGGCCCGTACGCACTCGCTCTATGGTGTGACAATCGACGTAGACGGCTCTTCGCGCATTCTCTCTGTGAAGCTCGACGAGGCTAATGTGTATGCAAAGTAAATAATCATGCAAAATATCGCTGAACTGACAAAAAGAATTATAGCCTTTAGAGATGCAAGAGATTGGAAACAGTTCCATAATCCCAAAGATTGTTCTCTTTCAATGGTTTTAGAGGCAACGGAGGTAATGGAGCACTTCCAATGGAAAAATAATGATGAAATGCAGAAATATATTATTGAAAAAAAAGAAGACATTGGTGATGAGTTAGCAGATGTTTTGTACTGGGTTTTACTTATGAGTAAAGATTTCGAAATCGATATTCTTGAGTCTTTGGACAGAAAACTCAAAAAAAACGAAGCTAAATATCCGGTTGAAAAATCCAAAGGGAAACATACCAAATATAATGAACTTTAATATTGTATGCCTGATATAAAAAAATTTTCTTTTGATAAAGACAAATTCACCGACATCAAAGCGTATAGATTTGGCCGTAACTGGCCGGTAGTTTATCTTATTAAAGACGAAAAAGAAATTTATATCGGACAGACTGTAAATGCATACTATAGGAGTAAGCAACATTTTGAAAATCCAGAGCGCCGTAAATTAAAGGATATTCACATCATAACAGATGAAGAGTTTAATATTTCTGCAGCTTTGGATATTGAATCACAGCTTATCCAATACATTTCGGCAGATGGTAGATATATTCTCCAAAATGGAAATAGTGGTCTGACTAATCATAATTATTACGATAGGAAGAAATACAAGGCAAAATTTGAAATCACTTGGAATAATTTGAGGGAACAAGGTATAACAAGAAACACACTTGAAGATTTAAAAAATAGTGACCTATTTAAGTATTCGCCATACAAATCATTAACTGAAGATCAATTTTTTGTTGCCAAAAATATATTTTCAGACATAAAGAATAATATATCTAATACGATTATTGTTAATGGAAAGCCTGGAACTGGTAAAACAATTTTAGCAACGTATCTTTTTAAATATCTCAAAGAGCAAGAAGAAACAAAAAATCTTGAAATTGGTCTTGTTGTTCCCATGTCAGGGCTTCGTAAAACTATAAGTAAGGTTTTTTCTAAAATTAAAGGCTTAAAATCAACAATGGTAATCGGGCCGAACGATGTTATAAAAACTCATTATGATATTTTAATCGTAGATGAGTCGCACAGACTACAAAGAAGGAGGAATATTATGGGTTACAGTTCTTATGACAGTGTGAATAAGAAAATTGGCTTAGATATAGAAGGAACTCAACTTGACTGGATAATGGAGAAGTCAAAACATCGAATTTTTTTTTACGATGAAAATCAAAGCATTAAACCTTCTGATGTTAGACCTGAAGACTTTAAAAACAAACAACCTAAGTACTACAAACTTAATACTCAAATGCGTGTCGAGGCAGGAGAAGAATATATACGTTTTATTGAGGACATTTTCGATTTAAAGATTCCGAAACAAACTAACTTTTCAAATTATGATTTGAAAATCTTTGAAAATATAGAAGAAATGGTAGAAGAGATAAAAATAAAAGACAAAATACATAAACTATCGCGGGTAGTTGCAGGCTATGCGTGGCCCTGGCATACAAAACCAAAAGGTAAATCTGAACAAAAATATGATATTGAAATTAGTGGCCTAAAGTTAGTTTGGAATTCTACTGCACAAGATTGGGTTAATTCACCAAATGCTATTAATGAAGTAGGGTGCATCCATACAGTGCAAGGATATGATCTTAATTATGTTGGTGTAATAATTGGACCTGAATTTTATTATGACATTCAAAAAAATAAATTTAGTGTGGACAAGAAAAAGTATTTCGACATCAATGGTCGCAATGGCGTAACTGATCCCAAGGAATTAGAACGGTACATTATAAACATTTATAAAACATTGTTAACTCGTGGCATAATTGGCACCTATATTTATATTGTAGACGAAAATCTTAGAAATTACTTTAAAACGATTTTAAGTCAAAAGACTCAAAACATAACAGAAGAATCAAAAGTTAAAAAAGAGGTGCCTGCCATACAGTCTCCTTATGTTACAGATATTAAAATGACTAATGTTCCACTTTTTGATTCTGTAGGTTGCGGGGAACTTATGTACGCTGACCCGACAGTTCAAGAAATGATCCTAGTTCCTGAAGTCTATTTATCAAAAAGTTCAAAGTATTTTGTGTTACGTACTTCTGGTGACTCAATGAATGAGACAGGTATCAATAATGGTGACTTAGTTTTATGTGTAAAGAATTATCACCCAGAAGTAGGAAACAGGGTAGTCGCTTTAATTGGAGATGACGCAACAATAAAAGAGTACCATCGTGAAAATGGTATTGTGGTACTAAAACCCAGATCAAATAACCCAAAACATCAACCCTTAAAATTTACAAACAATGACGAAGTTAAGGTTCAAGGTGTTGTGGTGCGAGTTTTAAAAGACTTTTAAAACTCACGAACCAATATTGATTACCCAAAAAATCCTTCCACAATTCTACACTTAAGGATTTCTAAAAAACTAATTTATGAACAAAGTAGATACTACAAAAACTATAACTGCAACAGCATATCTCGATTTGTGTAACCAAAATATTGAAATTGCATGTAAAAATCGCGAAGAGTTAATTAATAAAATATTTAATTCTTTTAGCATTTATGCAACAATATTCGGGGTCAGTGCAACTCTTGGATTCAGTGCACTTGATCATGTAGTACATCCAATTTTCTTTTTTACAGCAGAGATATTTTTATTTAGTTTAATTATTTTCTGTTTGGTCTCGATTAAGGATTTATCAGCTGGCGCTTTTAAAGAATTATCTAAGCAACTTTCCTTTTATCTTAATAAAAGGAAAGAAATTAATAAAGCTCTCTTTGAGAATAATATAAGTAAACAGCAAGAACTTGTTAAAGAACTCATAGATACGACCTTAAAGAAAGCTACAGAAGAAGATCATGAAGGCCTCTTTTCTGAAGCAAATATTTTTGATAGAAAAATTTGTATATTGATTTTGCTTGCAACTATTGCGTTCACTTGTTTAATTCTTTCTTTTGTACCTATAAGTTATAGGTAACTAAAATGTAAATACATTGTACGTACAATGTATTTACAACTAGTATGTACTACGATATAGTACTCACATGACCACACTAAACATTCGTATCGAAGAAAAGACAAAAAAGGCAGCGAGTAAAACACTTGCTCGTCTTGGGCTTGATATGTCGAGTGCAGTAAAAATGTTTCTGGCTCAAGTAATTAAAGAAGACGGTATACCGTTTATACCAAGTAACAAAGCAAAACAAATCCGAGCACATTGGGACAATGAAGTAGAAGACGTACTCGTGAACAGTAAAAGATACAACACAATTCAAGAGTTGCACGCTAATATCTTAAAATAGTTATACAAATATGTATCAGGTTCAGTATGGTTCTCGGTATAAAAAATCCTTAAGAAAGAATGTAAAGACAAAAAACTTTCCAATAGATGAGCTTGAGTCTGTAATCACTACTCTTGCACCGGATAAAATTATAGATTCAAGATACGGAGACCACTATGAATAAAAGCAAAACTTACAGTAAGTATTATGGAAAGTAATATTAAAAATGAATTGTATAAAAAGCTACTACTTAGAATGGTACGAACCGATAGTTGTTTTTATCTTCGATAATCAAATTCACATTTACAAACGGCATAGATATTTTTATTGAATTGAATATAGCAATACTCTCATCGACACATACTTTATCTCAGTTTACCTTGCTTCGCCGGTGAAATAGGTCTCGACCGACCTCGTACTCATTATAAATAAATCTAGTCCAACAGTATCTATTGACAACCTTTGACCCAGAGGTATAATGCTCCTATATCAATACGAAAAGGGGTCCGAAAAGTGTGGGTGCTTTAGGCACCCTTTTCTTTTTGTACATACTCGATTCTTTTTTTGATATCTTCTCGATCGAGCATTGCAAAATACTCATTGCCTAGTTTTTTGTACAAAGAAGACGCAAATTTCATATTGGGGAATAATATTTTTTCGAATTTATTTTTCTTTATTAAGTAATCAACTAATTTTTTATAGTCACCGTCTCCAGATACCAAAACAATTTTACTGAAGATGTCATTATCAATAATGTTTTTCATAACTTCAAACACAATATCAGTATCTACATTACCTTTCTTTTTTGCCAATAAATTTGATCCGTGTTCTTTAAATAAAACGATAAATCCAGATTTTTGAAGTTTGTTGTACAACTCTTGTTGATCTTCGGAAACATATCCGAGAAAATAATACGCTTCCTCTACATGGTATTTATCTTTTAAGTAAACCCTAAATTTTTTCAAATCAACTTTCCAACCATTTTGAGTAGTCCCCAAATGCAAATTCTGTCCGTCAATAAAAGCAATGTTTGTTTTGAAGACTTTATCCATAGGTTTAATTATAACAAAATACGCTATAATAAAATATGACTCAATCAACATCATTCATCACTCCCAAATATGGCGACGAGCTCGAAGGAACAATTGGTATCAATACCAAAGGGTTTGGATTTGTAAAAGTACTCGCACTTGAGCAAAGTGTGGAGATACCGCAACACGACTTAAACACCTCACTTCATGGCGACGGTGTGCGAGTAAAAATTAGTGGCAAGAATAAGTTTGGGCAATTTGTGGGTGAAGTTGTCGAAGTTATTCGAAGAAGTAAGCATGGCTTTGCCGGAATACTCTTGAAAGAGAAAAATGTGTATTTTGTTCAACCACAAGATTCACGTATGTACACAGACATCATGATTCCAGAAACAGCACTCAATGGTGCTGAAGCTGGCCAAAAAGTATTTGTAAAGATTACCGATTGGACCGACTCCAAAAAAAGCCCCTGGGGAGCTATACACACCGTTTTGGGTAAACCAGGTGACAACGACGCTGAAGTCTCAGCATATGCCCTTGAGCGCGGTTTTAACACATCTTTTTCTGTAGATGTGGAGGAAGAAGCGCGAATAATCGAAGAAAAGGGAATTACTGAAGAAGACCTCAAAGAACGAAGAGACTTTAGAAATGTTCTTACGTGTACCATTGACCCATTTGACGCAAAAGACTTTGACGATGCACTTTCATTCCAAAAACTTCCAAATGGAAACTATGAAGTGGGTGTACATATCGCAGACGTATCGCACTATGTACAAGAGGGAACCGCACTCGATAAAGAAGCTCAAATGCGAGCAACTTCGGTGTACCTAGTGGACCGTGTTATTCCCATGCTTCCTGAAGTACTTTCTAATAATCTTTGTAGTTTAGTGGAAGGAAAGGATCGGCTCACATTTAGTGCAGTATTTGAAGTAAATGAAAATGCAGAAATAGTAGGAAGTTGGTTTGGACGATCTGTGATTCATTCTCAAAAACGCTTTAGCTATGAAGAAGCACAAGAAATTCTTGATGCGGGTGCTGGGCTCCACTACGAAGCACTCAACACGTTAAATGTACTCGCTAAAAAAATCCAAAAACGGCGTTTTGAAAACGGTGCACTTTCATTGGAAACAGAAGAAGTGAAATTTAAGCTCGACGAAAAAGGATTTCCAATCTCTGTATACAAAAAAGTTCGCGGAGACACGCATAAAATGATTGAAGAATGGATGCTTTCGGCAAATAAGGGAGTTGCGACATACGTTTCAAGTTTACCAAACCCTCAAGAGCACACGTACATATACCGTGTTCATCCAGAACCAGAAGAAGACCGCATGTTAAAACTTGCAAATATTTTTAGAAATGCAGGTCACCAGATTAATTTTACTAATGGCATAGTACCTTCAAAAGATATCAACCGAATTTTAAAATCTCTTGAGGGAACAAAAGAAGGTGGACTACTTCAAGTGTACGTAACCCGTTCAATGCAAAAAGCTATTTATAGTACAGACAATGTTGGGCACTACGGACTTGCATTCGACTTCTACTCACACTTTACTTCACCTATTCGCCGGTATCCCGACACGCTCGCACACCGACTTCTTGCAATATACTTACAAGGAGATCACACAAAAGCAGGTACAAAAAAAATATATGATGACCTTTGTGCACATTGCTCATTCCGAGAAAAAGAAGCTGCAGACGCCGAACGAGGATCTATTAAATATATGCAAGTGCTTTACATGTCAGTGCGTATTGGGCAAACCTTTAATGGTGTTGTCTCGGGAGTATCACAGTGGGGTATTTATGTAGAAGATGTGGCCACAAAGTGCGAAGGAATGATTAAGCTTCGAGATTTAGGCTCTGATTTTTACATCTACGATGACAAAAAAGACCACATTATTGGAGAAAATAATGGTGAAATATTCAAACTCGGGGACGAAATGAAGATCCAGGTGAAAGGGGTAAATGTTGAGGAGCGACTTATTGATTATGTCCGAGTTATTGACTCAAAGTAGTTTTTCCGGTATTTTATACTCCATGCTTACACTAAGACTTCAAAGAATAGGACGCAAGAACGACCCCCATTTTCGTCTTGTTGCAACTGACTCAAAAAATGCAGCTCAGTCAGGAAAGGCGGTAGAAACCGTTGGAACATACAATGTTAAAATGGGTGTATTTAATCCAAACGTAGAACGAGTAAAACACTGGCTTAAAGTTGGTGCCCAGCCATCTGACACGGTATTTAACCTCCTTATTAACAAGGGTGTTATCGAAGGAAAGAAGCGAAATCTTCTCCCTTCAAAAAAGAAAGAAGTTAAGAAGAAGTAATCTCCAAAACATCCAAGCATTCCTTGGATGTTTTTGTTTGACCAAAGAAGCGCTGCGCTATACTATGTACAATGTAAGCGCGTGCTTACATACGCTCTATAAACAAACATAATCCCTATGGAAGACAAAGCATTTCTTGAAATGGTAGTAAAAGCCTTAGTAGACAATCCGAACGACGTACAAGTGGACCGAAAAGTAGACGAAATGGGTGTACTCCTTACACTCACCATAAACCCGAGTGATATGGGAAAAGTTATTGGTAAAGAAGGCGCGACGGCAAAAGCCCTTCGAACAGTACTCCGTGTTGTAGGTATGAAAAACAACGCACGAGTAAATCTTAAAATTAACGAACCTCAAGGAAGTGAGTATGTCGCAAACAGAAGACCAACACCAGAAGTACCGACAGTAGAGCAAGTAATGCAAGAAATAAAAGGTATCTAAAATCTCAAAAACCACCACAAAAAGGTGGTTTTTGTGTATAGTATGGGAAATATACAGAAATATGCGTTTTCACGTAGTGACTCTTTTTCCAAACATGTTTGAGTCATATCTCTCAGACTCTATTTTAAAACGTGCCCATGAGGCAAAAAAGGTCAGCTGGTTTTTTTATAACCCACGAGAAGAGAGCAAAGACAAGTGGAAACGGGTGGACGACAGACCGTACGGAGGAGGTCCTGGCATGGTAATGACCCCTGACCCAATTTTACGGGCAGTTGAAAAAATAAATAAAAAAATTGCTCGATTTAAAAAGACAAAAGTAAAAACGGTTATTTTTTCGCCAGGAGGTATTTCGTTCACAAGTACAATCGCACAAGAAGTTGTTTCTAAAAAGACAACCGATATTATTCTTATTTGTGGTAGGTATGAAGGAATTGATGCACGAGTAAAGAAAATTCTTAAAGCAGAAGAATGGAGTGTGGGGGAATATGTACTCACTGGTGGCGAATTGCCTGCAATGATTGTCATAGACGCAGTATCACGGCATATAGATGGTGTACTCGGAAATAATCTTTCCCCAGAGGAAAACAGGGTGTCCTCACACGAAACGTATACACGACCAGAAACATTTATTTGGAAAAAGAAAAAGTACATTGTTCCCGAAGTCCTTCTTTCCGGTGATCACAAAAAGATAGATGCGTGGAAAAAAGCACTCGAAAATATAAATTAAAAAAGACCCACCGAAATAAATGGTGAGTCCTTGTCATCGATATTTAGGGGTTATGAGGTCACGAAGAATTGTGACACTTGCACCCCGAATGAGTTTGTACGACGGATCTTTGTATGGGACAAAATGAACTTCTTTCCCCTTACTTGCCGCATACGGTAAAATCTGCACGAAATGTTCCAGTGAGACTGCGCGAAACCAATAAGGTCACATATGTCAAATGTTTCTCTTACAACCTTATCTTCCCCCCATTGATCCTGTTGTACCAAAGAATACTCACGCGCCTGGATTGCGCAATTCATTTGATCTACAAGAAGGACACCTCTCGGCTTCATATACTTCTCCTTAATTTCTATACCTGTATAGTTTATTTTTTTAGGTATTAATTTTTTTGTCAAAAAAAAATACACCGGCCATATCGACCGGTGCATTACTCTTCACCATAAACGCCTTAATCCACGTCCAGGCCTTGCTTGGATACTTCTCTGTGCTACCTTTATAAGTTCACGACTCGGAGTGTCATAGTACACGACAAACCCACCGAAACTCTTTACAAGTGGTGCGAAGCCTCCGTCGCTCGAAACGACCACAAGAGTACTCACACATTCTCTTCTTGTTTCGCAATAATTAATCATCGCGAGATCGACAGGATCCTCTATCTTTTTTGCTCCTCCTTTTTTTACCAAATGAGAGGGAATCAGTCTTTGCTGACTATTCCTGAGTGTTGGAGCTACAGGCACTATTTCTAGATGAAATTCATCAGCTAGTATTTGTGCCAAAATATATCGCTTCTTGAATTCAAATAAACCGTCCCAATAAATATCTGATACAAATAAAACTCTTTTTTGTATCAATGTTCTAGAAACTTCATCCGCAGCTTTTCTGATCTCGTGCAAGTCGACAAAACCACGGAGTACTTTTCGCTTTGCTCCGAAGTCCATATTCGGGTAGTCAACAATTACCATTCCATGTCGTGTATCCATCATATTCTCCTTACCTACTCGGCCGAAATTTATCACGAACGCCTGGTTTGCGACTTTTCCCAATCCTAGGTTCTTCGTTTGTGTACGCGAAGCACTGCGGAAAACGCTTACCTTTAGTTAGTTTTATCGCCTCGCCAAGATAGGCTCGTACGAGAGTGTATCTGCCGTTTTGTTGACGGTAAATTTCTACAGTTAAAGTTGACGTTACCTCAGGCCTCTTGCCTATGGCAAACAAAAACAATTTACTCCCATGCCCTGGACGCCGAAACCACTTAAGAACGTTATCTGGTTTAATAGCCTCAATAGTCTTCACACCCAAAGGTTGATCGAACTGCATTGTATAAACACAGAAAGATTCTTCTGTGCGAAAAACTGACACTTCTTTGATGACTTGTGCCAGTATTTCTGGCTCAATATTATGAGCGATATCAGTGGGACGCCAGCGGTAGTATACATTAGTAGTGCCATCAATAAGCTGTCCCGCAATTTTTCGAGCCTTAGTATCTTTAAACATTGCAACTCCTTTCTATTGTGGTCGGGGTGGGTGGGGTGGAGCCTTTACTAATGAGCCTGTATATATTACTTGCAGTAATTAGAGTGTTTGTCAAAAACTCACAAAAAGACCTATTGCAAAAGGTAAAAAATAAGGTATTATGGGTACTTATGGAAATTGCAGTTATAGAAACAGGCGGAAAGCAATACAAGGTAGCCCCAGGCACCTCTATTAAAATTGAAAAGCTTTCAGACACCCAAGCAGTAGGAGATAAAGTCACTTTTGACAAAGTACTCCTTATTGACGGCGACGCAACAAAAATTGGCGCACCGTACATTGACGGCGCAAAAGTTGAAGCAACAGTAGAAGAAATTGGCCGACATGACAAAGTTATTGTTTTGAAGTACCGAGCGAAGAGCCGATACCAAAAGAAAAATGGTCACCGACAACTTTTTGTAAAAGTAAAGATTGATTCAATTGCATAATAAAAAATCCCGCCTTGTGCGGGATTTTTTATTTTCTATTTGAAAATGCTTGTGAGAGAGTGTTTGGATCTGCGTATTCTATTTCTGTGCCCGTAGAAAGACCACGCCCAAGAATACTTACCGAAAGATCTGGCGCAACCTGTTTTAAAACTGCTTGAACATAAGAATAAGTATGGTCACCCTCTTGAGTAGCTGCAAGCGCAACAACAACTTCCTTAAGTCCTGATTCAAGCATTTTTCGTACTCGTTTTACTAATTCTTGAATACGAACCTTTGAAGTCGGAGTTTGTTCGTGAAGTGGTACCATGCCACCAAGTACAAAGTAATAGCCATCGTACACGCGACTTTTTTCTACTGTTTGTAAATCAATATCTTTTTCAACAACAAGTAGTGTTGTTTTGTTTCTACCTATATCTCGACATTCTTTACACTCAGGTTCGTTGTTACGACGTGTAAAATAGACAAAGCAAGAAGGGCATTGCGCGACATCCTTCCTAAGGACACTCATAGCACTCACCAATGTCTCGTGATTTTCTTTCGACTGAGACAATACGTAGTAGGCAAACCGCCGTGCTTGTCGTGGACCAATGCCAGGGAACTTAGTAAACTCTTCTGAAAGTTTTTCAATAGGGTCCATAAAAATCAAAATACTGAACTACTATTAAAATCACTTTTCTCAATACTAAGGAAGCTTGTTTTTTTATCATCGAAGTAGAGCTCTACTTTTCCAGTTGGACCATTTCGATGTTTTTCAATAAGAAATTCTACAATGTTTGGTTTATCTGGATTATCTTGATATTTGTCTTCACGATGAATAAAAGCAACAACGTCAGCGTCTTGCTCAATAGAGCCCGAATCACGAAGGTCAGAAAGTCGCGGCTTACCACCACGAGCTTCTACTGCACGAGAAAGTTGTGAGAGTGCAATAACGGGTACATCAAACTCCTTTGCCAAACCCTTCAATGATCGTGAAATTTCGGTCACTTGATTTACTAAATTGTCATAATTCTTTGACGTAGTCATAAGCTGCAAGTAGTCGACAATTACGAGACCAATAGGTGCTTCGGTGTGTTGGGAGTTGTATCGCCGCATAACACTTCGCATGCGCATAATTGAGTTGCCAGCCTGGTCATCAATAGTAATCGGCGCCTTTGCAAGTCGGGCAATTGCTTCTTGCAGTCGTGCAAAGTCTTCATCAAGAGAAAGCTTTCCCGTACGAAGCTTCCATGAGTCCACACGTGACTCAGCAGAGACCATACGGTCGACCAATTGCTGTTTACTCATTTCTAGTGAAAAGAACGCTACAGGGACGTTTTCTTTGACTGCAGCATGACGAGCAAAGTCGAGCGCAAGTGAAGTCTTACCGACGGAAGGTCGGGCGGCTAGAATAATCAAATCGGCTTTTTGAAATCCAGAAAGTTTATTATCAATGTCAGCAAAACCAGTTGGCACGCCACGAGTTTGTTGTCCCGATTGCTGCAATTTTTCAAAACGATCCCACGCATCATCAAGAAGGTCTTGGATCTTTTCTAACTTCTGACCTTTTGAAATATTAGTAATGCCATACATTCGTTTCTCAGCTTCTTCAAGTACGTGCTCAAGTTCTTTTCCTTCGTTATATGCAAGCTCACCAATGTGATGTGTGGCATTAATAAGATTTCTCAAAACTGCTTTCTTTCGAACAATTTCAGCATAATAATCAACATTTGTTGCAGAAGGAACAGTATTTAAAAGATCACTCACATACGGAGTACCCCCAATACCTTCGAGCTCTTTTTGTTCTCGGAGTTTTGTGGTGACGGTCAGTAAATCTATCGGCTCGCGCTTTGAGGCAAGATCAAGCATTGCTTTAAAAATAACTTTATGACGTTCAGAATAAAATGAATCAGGATTAACACTATCGAGCACATCGAACACAACATCTGGACGCAACATAATAGAACCAAGAAGTGCTTTCTCGGCATCTAAATCTTGTGGGGGAATTCTATCAACAAACGGAGTAGTACCTTGCATGTGTTCCATACTACCACATTCACTTTTGGGCAATTTTGTGTTTTTTGCTATATTTCTGGATAAGCTGTTGATATGAGTATCCAGATATTACTTTATTATAAATATGTCTTGATTGCAGATCCAGGAGCATTCAAAAACGCCCAAAAAGCCCTCTGTGAGAGACTTAATTTAAAGGGGCGCATCATTGTTGCTCACGAAGGTATAAACGGCACTGTTGGTGGCACGATCAAGGATACAGAGAGATATATTAAAGAAATGAAAAACGACCCTCTTTTCTTTGATATCCACTGGAAAAAAAGTTTTGGTCCCTCAGATACATTTCCAAGACTTTCAATAAAAGTACGGTCTGAGATAGTGACAACAAAAATTACTGACGTAGAACTTGACCCCACGAAAGAAACAGCGACCCATTTAAAACCAGAGGAGCTGCATGCGTGGTATAAAAAAGGAAAGAAATTTAAAGTCATTGACATGCGTAATTCGTACGAAATAGGCATTGGGACATTTAAAGATTCTGTAGATCCCGAGACAATGAATTTTCGTGACCTTCCTAACTCTTTGAAAAAATTAAAAGTTCATAAAGATGAGACCGTACTCACAGTGTGTACTGGGGGAGTGAGATGCGAAAAAGCATCTCAATACTTAAAAACACAAGGGTTTAAAGATGTGTATCAATTAGACGGGGGAATAGTAAGCTACATGGAAAAATATCCTGGTAAACATTTTGAAGGCACACTCTATGTTTTTGATAAACGAAAGAAGATGGACTTTTGTAAAGAAGGCGAACGAGAGGTGATTGGAAAATGCTCTATCTGTAATAGCACAACAGAACGGGTTGAGAATTGTGCCGATGATGAGTGTCACTTGCAATTCATTTGTTGTGACACATGTATCGCACAATATAACGGCATGGTGTATTGTAAAGAGTGTAACAATACTCATGGAGAGATACCAAAGGTAAGTGGACGGGTGACGCGAATAATCTCTACAGAGGATCCTTGTGTATCGAGTGTATTCAGCAATGAAAAAACAAGACAAAAAACAAGCGGGCGCTAGCTTACTTAATCTACTTAGGCCATATAAAGGTACCATTTTACTTCTTACACTACTTACTATTGCCGCAAGTGGTTTATCGCTTGTAATTCCTAAAATAGTCTCAAGTGGAATAGACAGCTATACAGCTGGGGCATTCAACTACAGACTTATCGTTATTCAATTTTTAACAGTAACAGGTCTGGTTGGATTATTTACGTATTTTCAAATATATGTTCAAACATATGCTTCAGAAAAAGTAGCCTACGACCTTCGTACACAAACAGCTCAAGCTATTTCCAGACAAAGCTATTCATATGCACAAAAAATAGGACCCGACAGACTACTTACAAATTTAACTTCAGATGCCGATGCGGTAAAAACATTTGTTTCGCAGGGAGTAGCAACAATTGTTTCTTCTATTTTATTAATCATCGCAATAAGTGTTCTGCTCCTTTTGACCAACTGGAAGCTTGCACTACTCGTACTTTTAATTATTCCCGCAATTGGGATTACCTTTGGGGTGATATTTTTTCGAGTGCGAGCATTATTTTTAAAATCTAGAGAAATTGTCGACAGGTTGAACAAAGTTATTAATGAAAGTATTTTAGGAAGTACCATTATTCGAGTACTCAATTCTCAAGTACAGGAAGAACAAAAGTTTACACAGGTAAATACAGAGGCACAAAGTACAGGTATCTCTATAAACAGACTGTTTGCAAGTCTTATTCCGACAGTAGTATTTATTGGCAGTCTAGGATCACTTATGGTCTTAGTTATTGGAGGCAAATTTGTTATTCAAGAAACAATGTCTCTTGGAGAATTTACTGCATTTAGTACATACATTGGTATTCTTATTTTTCCAATTATCATTTTAGGTTTTACAAGTACACTTATTGCACAAGCATCTGCGTCATATACGCGCATCAAAGAAGTTTTAGATGAGAAAATTCCAAAAAACGGAGGAGATATCCAGCAGGAAATTCAGGGTAATGTGTCTGTGCAAAATGTTTCCCTTAGTTTTGGAGAAAAGTTTGCGCTAAAAAACGTGTCGTTTGAAATTAAAGCTGGTACACGAAATGCAATCATTGGCCCTACTGCCGCTGGCAAGACTCAGCTTTTATATCTTCTCTCGGGATTAGTGGAGTCTCAATCCGGAAAAATTACATATGATTTAATAGATATACAAGCATACAAACACGATTCACTTCGTGCGCAAATAGGACTTGTATTCCAGGACAGTGCTATGTTTAATTTAACACTTCGCGAAAATATCGCATTCAACGAAGGGGTTTCTGAAGAAGATTTCAATAAAGCTGTTTCTACTGCCGAATTAGACGATTTTATTTCTACACTACCCCAAGGTCTCGACACGATTGTTTCTGAGCGGGGGACATCACTCTCTGGTGGTCAGAGACAGCGTATTATGCTTGCACGGGCACTTGCACTCAATCCTCATATACTCCTTTTGGACGACTTTACCGCTCGAGTTGACCCACAAACTGAACAAAAAATCATAAAAAATATTAGCCAAAATTACCCAAATCTAACGCTTATATCTGTAACCCAAAAAATAAATCCTATGGAAAACTATGATCAGATTATTCTCCTTATGCAGGGAGAAATTCTTGCGTCAGGTACTCATAATACACTCATAGAAACATCGCCCGAATATGTGCAGATTTACAACTCACAAAAAAGCACAAACGATTATGGACTACACGCTAAATAAAAAAAATACAGTAGTAAATGAGAGTGCTTGGAAAGCACTCAAAAAGTTTGTGCCGCTTTTGTCCGGTGAGCGCACGCAGCTTATTATTTCTATTACTGCAATTCTTGTTAATTCAAGTGCCAACCTAATAGCGCCTGCACTTATTGGATATACGATAGACACATATATTACAACAAAGAATATCAATGGTGTCATTATCTTTTCCTTAATCCTTCTTTCTCTTTATCTTATTGCATATATTGCAAACTACATACAAATCCGAGTAATGGGACAAGTGGGGCAACACATACTTTTTAAACTTCGAAATAGTATTTTCTCAAAACTCCAAGAACTCCCAATTGCATTTTTTAACCAAAATAAAGCAGGTGATCTTATTTCTCGCATCAATAATGATACCGAAAAACTTAACCAGTTCTTCTCACAAGCAATCATACAGTTTATTGGAATTGTATTTATAATTTTTGGCGCATCTATATTTGTTGTTGTTCTTCACCCAACACTTGGTCTTGCTTCACTCGTTCCTGCAATTTGTCTCCTTATTCTTACCCAACCTATCAGCATGGATTAGAAGAAGAAATGCAATGAGTTTAAAAAGTACCGGTGCATTAAGTGGAGAGATTCAGGAAAGTCTTTCAAATTTCCGAGTGATTGTCGCTTTTAATAGACAAGATTATTTCAGGTCAAAATTTGATGAGGCAAACGAAGTTAATTTCAAAGCATCAGTCAAAGCAGGTTTGGCAAATAACGTCTTCACACCCCTATATGGCGCCGCCTCAAATATTGCTCAACTGATTGTTCTTGTATATGGTGTACATCTTATTTTGACAGGAAGTTTAACTATAGGACTTTTAGTCAGCTTTGTGTTGTATATAACGCGTTTGTATGACCCTATTCGCCAGCTTGCAGCAATTTGGTCTTTATTTCAACTTGCTCTTGCGTCATGGGATAGAATCTTAGAAATTCTATCACTTACAAGTACTCTTACTCTTTTGTCAAAAACTAAAGACACGGAAAATGAAAATCTGATTTCATTCAAACATGTTTCATTTAAATATCCTGATGCGGAGCAAGAAGTTTTACATGATATTTCTCTCTCGCTTTGAAAAGGAAAAACATATGCACTTGTTGGTCCAACAGGGGGTGGAAAAACAACCACAGCCTCACTCATGGCACGTCTTTTTGATCCAACAAAAGGGATAGTTTTATTTAATGGTAAAGATATTCGTACATGGAATAGGGAAGAAATATCTGAGAAGATAGGCTTCATACTACAAGATCCATTCCTCTTCGCCGGTACTGTTCGTGAAAATATTTTATATGGAAGTACTGCCCAAAAGAAACATGCGTCGGAAGACATCACTAAATTACTTGCAGAACAGGGTCTTGAGTCACTTCTTTCAGTATTTCCCAACGGATTAGACACAGAGGTGACTGGAACAGGTGATTCTATAAGCTTAGGTCAGAAACAAATAATTGCTTTTATTCGTGCAATACTCCGCAAACCTGCTCTACTCATTCTAGACGAGGCAACTGCAAATATTGACACAGTCACAGAGCAAATACTCGAACAAATCATTGCAAAGCTCCCGAAAGAAACAACTAAAGTCATTATTGCGCACCGCTTAAATACTATAGAAGCTGCAGACGAAATATTCTTTATCAGCGGAGGAACAATCAGTCAGACTAGGTCTTTTGATGACGCAGTAACGATGCTTTTGCACAAAAAACGTACTAGTTAAAGTTTATCTTTTATGTACATCTGATATACACTTAGTCATTATGAAATGTATTTTTTGCAGTATCATACAAGGAAATATTCCCGTATATAAAGTCTGGGAAGATGCGAACTTTTTTGCATTCTTAGATATTCACCCACTTCAAAAAGGACACACGTTACTTATTCCTAAAAATCACACAGAAGAAGTTTTTGAACTATCAGATGAGCTATACGCAAAGCTGTTTTTAACCGCTCAAAAGCTTTCAAAATCTTTACGCGAGGCAATGGACTCAAAAAAGATTGGCCTTGTGGTTGAAGGTTTTGGTGTAGCACATGCACATGTTCATCTTATACCAATCAATAATCCACACGAGCTTAATCCAGAAAAAGCATACAAAGCAAGTGAAGAAGAACTCAAAGAAACACAGGTGAGCATTCTCGATTCTTTCAAAGAACTTATATAAAAAATATGGAATATTTTTTACTCGGTCAGACATTTTTTGCAATTATTGGTGCCATTTTTGCTACACACAAAGGATACATTCTCTTTTCTAAATGGAGGGACAACCGTAAAGAAAGTCAGATAAAAGAAGGTTTATTAAAAAATACTGACCAATTTTTTGCACATATCGTTCATTTGGGTGGAATGCATTCTACAACTCATTCTTTGCAAATATATTCAGGTGAAGAAGAAGGATTTTACTTCGATGATTCTGAAGATTTTGTTACTATTTCTTTCAATAGAAATGGAGACATAATTGTAATCAAACCCGCACCACTTTCAAGAAAATTTGGTTTTAAGATTAGCTCAGTTGGCCCCAATAAAGATGCTCTACAAAAAAGCACATATTCAAACGTCTACCATTTAACACGAACCTTACCAAGAAATGAAGCAGTTATTAAATTTACCAAAGTGGAAAAAATATAGACAGCGATAACTTGTATCCTATATAACAGAATAAAGGTATGCTTAAGTTTGAAGGTATGACACCAAGCACTACCAGACTCAATTATTAACTTAATATTTTGATTTATGCTTTCAACAATTGCATTCATTCTTATTATTCTCTGGCTTCTTGGACTCGTAACGTCATATACCGTTGGTGGCTTTATTCACATTCTTCTTGTCATTGCGGTAGTGATATTACTCCTTCGGGTCATTCGAGGTGAGAATATTTTAAAGTAGACAACTTTTAGTTCAAGTAAAAAATTCCTGTTATGGGGATTTTTTATTTGATATAATTAATGTAGAGTTGTAAAAATATGTCAGTCATTGAAGTTCAAAATATTACTAAAACCTTGACAGAACTTTGTCTTCATCCGGAGTATTTTGAGCATGCACCCGTAATTACAAGCGAGGATGCTGCTAAAACAAGAGGTCTTGAATTAAAGCAAGGGATTAAAGCACTTTTATTTACAAACGGGAAAAAGAGTTGGGTTATTGTTGATGTGCCCGCAAATAAGAAAGCTGATCTGAAAAAAATAGCCACCGCACTTGAATGGTCAAAAAGAGAGACACGTATGGCAACTCCTGAAGAAGTGCTCGAAGTGACTGGTTGTGAGATTGGTTCCGTCCCACCATTTGGACACAAACAAAAAGTAATTATCTTGGTTGATATAGGCGTATACGACAATATTAGTAGCGCATACAATATAGGATTACGAACACATTCAGTAGTTATTGATACACACGAAATGAGAGCAGTGTTTAACTATGTTGAAGCAATTGAAGGAGACTTTGCAAAGATATGAATTACTGGCTTATAAAAAGTGAAGGGAATTGCTATTCAATAGATAACCTAAAGAAAGAAAAGAAAACGTCCTGGGAAGGTGTACGTAATTATCAAGCACGTAACTTTATGCGTGACAGCATGAAAATAGGCGATCTTACACTTTTTTACCATTCAAACACTAAACCAATTGGTGTATACGGTATTGCAAAAGTAGTAAGCGCACCACACGCAGACCTCACGGCATTTAATGCAAAAGACAAACACTTTGATCTAAAATCAACAAAAGAAAAGCCTATTTGGGAATGTGTGGATTTTGCATTCGTAGAAAAGTTTGCTCACACAGTAACACTCGAAGATATAAAGCACGACCATAAGCTCGAAGGAATTTTAGTCGCAAAAAAAGGGTCTCGACTTTCTGTCCAACCCGTGAGCAAAGCTCATTTTGAGAGGATTGTTGGACTTTCAAAAGACTAAGGATGTATACATTTAAAGCGAGCGAGCGAGCAAAGAATTTAAGTATCAGTGTGTACCCGGGCGGGGAAGTTGTGGTTACCGTTCCAAAACACATGAGTGCAATTCAGGTAGATATTTTTGTGCAGAAAAAGAAAGCGTGGATAGATTCAAAAGTGAAACTAATGGAAAAATATTCAAAAAAGGAAAAGATTACGTTAAGCAAAAAAGAACTAGCAGTACTCAAACAAAAAGCTCTTTTATTTGTAAAAGAAAGGCTCGAGTATTATAACGCTTTTTATAGCTACTCATGGCGTAAAATTTCTATTCGCAGTCAAAAGACGCGATGGGGAAGCTGCTCAAAAAACGGAAATTTAAATTTTAATTACAAAATAGCACTGTTGCCAGAAAATTTAGCAAATTACATTGTGGTTCACGAACTTTGCCATTTAGGTGAATTTAATCACTCTGAACGATTTTGGACATTAGTTGCGCAAACTATTCCTGATTACAAAAAAAGAAAAAAAGAACTCATGAGTAACGGGATTGTTTTTCAGTAGAAAAAGAGTTTGAATGTATAATTTTTTATATATGTATTTGCATATAAAATAATAGTGGTATAATGTTTTATATGAATAAAAACATACTCATAGGAACACTTTCAATCCTTGTTTTAATTGGTGGAGCCTTTTGGCTTACACAAGGAGAACCAGCAGATGCCCTCACTCAAGATTACATGACTACTAAGTACGAGATTGATGGCGAAATGGTGGAACTCGAGACAAATAGAGTTGAATATTTTGGAAACGAAGCTTGGGCAGATTTTAATGCTGACGGACAAGATGATGTTTCTTTTTTAATTGCACGAACTTCTGAAGCTGGTGAAAGATCTTACTACGTAGCTGCAGCACTTAATCTAGAAGAAGGCTTTGAAGGAATGAACACTGTTTTTCTTGGAAATAATATCGCCATACAAACTGCTGAATACAAAAATGGTTTGCTTGTAGTAAATTTTACTAATGAGAACGAAGATCAGACAATTCAAGATTCAATGACTGGTATAACAAAATTATTCTCAATATCTACAAACGGTTTAGTACCGCTAAATTAAAAACTAGTCGAAAAATAACTTATTGGTTGCGGAAAGCAGCACGAACTAAACGGATATCTTCAAAAGAGGTCTCCGTTTTTTTCTTTTTTAAAATACTCACAAGTTCGGTTAATGTCGCTTCGGGATTTTTCTTAATGACATTTTGAATGGCTTTATATTGGGGAATAGGTGCCATCATATACGAAATATGTATCTTTATTCCACGCTTTACAAGATCCTCTATATGGGAAATAATTGTTCCCACTGTAAAATCTCTTTTTAGAGCGATATCCGCAATCGGAACTTTTTCCTCAATATATTTTCTTGTTATCTCTCTAGTTGGTATTTTTTCTTGACTATCTTCCTTCTGCACCTCTTGCTCCTCTAGCACACCTTCAACTCGAGAAATAAACTTCTCTTGCAGTTTTAATAATTCATCTTTATTGTATTTTTGGAGTGCCTCCTCACCACGAACTGATTTTTGATGCAACTCTTTATCTAGTTTTAAAATTTCTGGATGCATCAAAAGAGCATCGTCATGAAAACCAAGCAACTCAACACCCTCTATGGTCCGTACTCGAGACAATGCAACATAACCCATACCAAACGTAAAAGTCTTCGAGAGATCAATTTGCGCAGCATCAAGGGTCATTCCTTGCGACTTGTGTACCGTAATTGCCCACGCATATCGTAAAGGTATTTGTTTTATCTCTGCTTTAATTTTTCCATCTTCTTCAATGCGCCATGCGTCTTCAGTTACTGTAATTTCTTTACCCGAAAGAGTTTTCACAACAGGGAAGCCAATATTTGTAAATTTCACCACAATACCCAATGTACCGTTGTTGTAACTTTTTCCTGGATCATTCTTTACAAACATCACTCGTGTACCAATTTTTAATTTTAAAATTTCTGGTGCAAGACAGTTCTGTATGAGACTGTCAACAAGATTTGCCTTACCTTTTGTTGTCATTTCAAATATTTTCTCTTCATCTGTTATTTGGCCATACTCACCGGTATTAATTCTATCTACGTCTTCATTGTGAGTATATAGCTTGGTGTGGGGGATAGATGCAACACTTTTTTGAGTCATAGTAAGTAAATCTTCTTTATGATTATTTTCAAGTATTCCAGAGCGCATACCACGTAACACCAAAGAAAGTATGTCTCCAGTATGACGATACTCAGTAGTTAAATAGCAGACAACTGGATTCATTTTTTTCCACACTTTTGAGTGAAATGCGAAATCCTTTATCTCAACTTCTTTATTTCTCGTTACAGGAGGAAGTTGAAAGAAATCTCCACAAAGGACAACCTGCATACCACCAAATGGACGCTCGTCTCTACGAATAGTTCGGGCAATAAGATCAACCATGTCAAGACGTGTTGCGTGGAGCATTGAAATCTCGTCTATAATAAGGACTTGTGTACTTTTGTACCGTATATACAAATTTTTCTTCTGCTCAAGTTCATCGATATCATATTCAGTAAGACGATTTTTGATTCCAATGCCGGACCAAGAATGAATAGTGACGCCTCCGATATGGGTCGCTGCAATACCCGTTGAAGCTGTAATAGCCGTGCTTATAACATGCGATTTAAGCCATCGCACATACTCATTCAGAACATATGTTTTACCAGACCCAGCACCACCTGTCAGAAATACCGAGTGTCCAAGTTTTAGGATGTTAAGCGCGTCTTCTTGGGTCATTATTCATACAGTATACCTGTTTTTAAAAAGAGATATTAATCTGCTATTATAAATCTCAAATGAAACAACGAATAGCAATTTTGTATGGAGGACCGTCAAATGAACACGAAATATCTGTTAACTCTGCCCATAATGTACTTTCTCGTATAGATACAGAGCTGTATGAACCAATTGAAATTTTAATTTCAAAAGAAGGTCTGTTTCGTATCGGTGAAAAAGAATTTGAAACCGTACCAGCAATAGAAGAAATATCAAAAATCGCCGATATTATTTTTCCTGTACTCCACGGAAAATTCGGAGAAGATGGGGTATTGCAAGAACTTTTAGAAAGACGACATGTTTTGTTTATAGGTTCGGGTAGTAAAGCATCTCGCAATGCTATGAATAAAGATATTTCAAACACGATATTTGAAAGAAACAATCTCACTATACCTACAAGTGAAATAATTAGTAAAGATAATCCTGTAACATCTATTGACTTTCCTGTCATTGTAAAGCCTTTAAATGAAGGCTCGAGCCTTGGTGTACAAAAATGTGAATCTGAGCAAGACGTCCACACCACAATGAACACCACAAATCACGAAAAAATGCTTGTACAAGAATGTATAGAGGGTAGGGAATTCACGTGTGCAGTACTTGAAATTGACGGCGTTAGTACAGTACTTCCTCCAAGTGAAATCATCTTAAAAGACACAAATCTTTTTGACTATAAAACTAAGTACACACCGGGCGCATGTACAGAAATTACTCCAGCAGAAATAGATGACTCACTACAAGAGGAAATACAGGATGTTGCGCTCCAGTGTCATAAAATTCTTAATTGCAAGTCCATATCAAGAACTGATGTGATTGTTTCTAAAAATGGAACAATATACGTACTTGAGACAAATACGCTTCCAGGTATGACGCAAACATCTTTTGTACCAGCACAAGCAAAAGCATATGGACTTAGTATGAAAGATCTTATTACAACAATGATAGAGTCTGCTCATTATTAAATATAAAACTATTTTGAATAGGAATTTTAAGTAATTAAGAAGAGTGGACGATATCAAAAAGTAGTCACTTAGATACAATCAGACATATTTTAAATCAATTATTTCTTAATATATAGTGTCGTACAATATATCTTTTGCGACACTTGTATAGAAAATAAAGACTGTCTTAAAATAGGATTCGTTCCTAGAGTTCTTATTTTTTAATAGTTCTCCTCAGTTAATCTCATCTATACCAAATTACATCAATAACTCTTATTCCTTTGATTTATTGCTTTTATCGTCAGAACTATTTTGTGACGGATCTGTAAACTGAATCGGACTTATTGTTGGTTTGAGGAGATTTGCATCAATTTCTCCAAACTGTGCTTCATAAGCCTTTACTTGTGCAGTCATGCATATTACTAACCTTTTAGTGTGAGCGGGCGTCAATGCATACATCTCAACATCTAATCCAGAAAATAAACCTAAGACAAAATATTCCTTACTAAATCCGCCTTTAACATTGTCACAGAATATCCGTGGGAGTTTTAACATGTCATCGTTCATAATCATTTATTTTAATACTTATATCTGCTCAGTATAGTCTAAAAGTAAGCAAATAAAATCTTATAGATTTAGAGGGGATTGACTTCCCTGTTTTTATTTAAAACTTGCATTTATACGCTTCGTGTACTATATAATATATCCTGACATGAAGCTTTTAATTGTAGAGTCGCCCTCCAAAGCAAAAACTATCGAAAAATATCTCGATGGCGAATTTACCGTGCGTGCTAGTATCGGCCATGTTCGTGATCTTCCAAAGTCTAATAAGCAAGCTATCGACATTGAAGCAGGCTTTGTGCCAACCTATGAAATATCTTTCCGAAAGGATGCTGTAGTGGCTGAAATAAAACGTCTAGCTAAAGGTGCATCTCAAGTACTTTTAGCAACTGACCCTGACCGTGAAGGTGAAGCTATTGCATGGCATATAAAAGAAGCTTGCGGGCTAAAAGATGCAAAGCGAGTGACGTTCAACGAAATCACTAAAGAAGCAGTTGTCGAAGCAATCAAGCATCCACGTGAAATAGACATGTACCTCAAAGAAGCCCAAGAAGCTCGTCGTGTACTTGACAGATTGGTTGGATATGATCTTTCTGGATTAATTTGGAAGAAGGTACGCTACGGACTTTCGGCTGGGCGAGTACAGTCCCCTGCTTTGCGGATCATTATGGAAAGGGAGCGCGAGATCCGCGCATTTATTCCAGAAATATTTTTTGTACTCGATGGAGATTTCCAGTCCACAGGAACACGTAAGGTAAACATTACACTTGTGTGCGATGAAGAATTAAAGAAGCAGGAAGAAGTAGATAGAATTCTAGAAATTGGAAATGCAAATTCATGGCAGATAGTAGACGTTTCTCAGAGTGAAGCGAAACGAAGCCCACGTGCTCCATTTACCACATCCAGTATTCAGCAAGCAGCAAGTTCACGTCTAGGATTTTCGCCCTCACGTACCATGAGTGTTGCACAGAAACTCTATGAAAGAGGATTTATAACCTACATGCGTACCGACAGTACGACTATTTCTGCCCAAGCAATTTCTGAGATCGCTTCCGTTGTAACTAAAAAGTTTGGAAAAGAATATCTGGAAACTCGTCAATATAAAACAAAATCAAAAAATGCCCAAGAGGCGCACGAAGCGATTCGTCCAACACACTCAACTGTAGAGCATGCAGGTGTAACAGACGACGAACAACGCTTATATACCCTTATTTGGTCGCGCACTGTTTCTTCACAAATGAGTGATGCAAAGGTATTGCGTACTAAAATTTCAGCCAACGTGCTTGGTGCAAAAGAAATAATTCCCAACTTTTCTATCAACGGATCCGTCACTCTTTTTCCGGGCTGGCTAAAAGCAGATCCGGATGGCAAAGGCGAAGATATTGAACTCCCTTCATTAAAAGAAAAAGATCCACTCAATGTGCGCGAACTTCGATCATTACAAAAACAAACAGAACCACCAAGTAGATACACTGAAGCAGGACTTGTAAAAGAATTAGAAAGACGTGGCATTGGCCGCCCTTCCACGTACGCATCCATTATTTCTACAATTGAAGAGCGTGGATATGTACAAAAACAAGGTAAAACTCTCTTCCCTACTGACACCGGCGATGTGGTAAGTTCGTTTCTTGAAGACAATTTTAAAGATTATATTAGTGACTCTTTTACTGCAGAAATGGAAGATAAGTTAGACGAGATTGCAAATGGCACGCGCACATATAAAAAAACACTTGAAGAGTTTTATACCCCGTTTTCAAAAGTCGTAAAAGAAAAAGATACCCTTGATAAAGCCACAACGCTCGGCGTTGCAGATGCATGTTTTGTGTGTCCAAAATGCGGTTCCTCAATGAACATAAAGCTTGGCAAGTCAGGAAAATTCCTCTCATGTTCTCGCTACCCAGATTGCGACGGCGCACTCACTCTTGATGGTCAAGAAGTTGGCGAAGAAAAACCGTTTGGTATGCATCCGGTCACAGGCGAACCTATTTATATACTCTCTGGTAAATTTGGACCATATGTACAGCTTGGAAAAAGTCCTAAGAAAGAGCCCAAGGTTGCAAAGAAACGAGTAAGTAAAAAAAAGGTTGCCCAGACAACTGAAGCAGAAAATGTAGTACTTGTACCTGAAATACCAAAACCGAAACGAGCAAGTCTTCCTCCTCGCATGGAAATAAAAGATGTGACACTTGAACTTGCAGTAAAACTACTCGAACTACCTCGTACTTTAGGAAAAGATTCAGATGGCGCAGAAATATTTGCTAACAACGGACGCTTTGGACCCTACGTCGGCAAAGGTAGAGAATTTCGATCAATTAAAAAACCACTCGGTGCGTACACCATCTCCCTTGAGCAAGCTCTCGCACTACTCAACACCCCAAAAGCCCTCCCAAAAGGCGCGACTCTTTTTCGAACATTGGGCAACCATCCAAAAACTGGCAAAGAAATACAAATTCTTAAATCAAAATCAGGCTACTTTATAAAACAAGGACTTAAGCGTATTTTCATTCAAGATTCTGTAGATGTAGAGAAAGTAACACTTGATGAAATGGTAAGCATTATATCTGGCAAAAAATAAAATACACTCTCTTACTTCTAATTTTTCTTGCATCTACTCTTCTAAAATGGTTTTATATAACTAAATGCCAACAATACCCACTCGACCATTTTCAGAACTTAGACCCCTTCTCAAAGACAGGAAGCTTTCTGAAGTTGCACTCATCGAAAAAGCGTATCATTTTGCAAAAAAAGCTCATGAAGGTGAGGAACGAAAAAACGGCGAGCCATATTTTAACCATGTGTTTGCAACAGCAAAAAATGTAGCCGAGCTTAATATAGATACGCATACCATATGCGCCGCAATGCTTCATGATGTACTTGAAGACTGCCCGCAGATCACTGAAGAAAACTTTAAGCAAGAATTTGGCGAAGATATTACATTCCTTGTACAAGGTGTCACCAAGCTTGGAAAGCTAAAATACCAAGGTGCTGAACGCCATGTAGAATCACTCAGAAAGTTTTTTATCGCGATGGCAAAAGATATTCGCGTAGTGATTATTAAACTTGCAGATCGTTTGCATAATATTCAAACACTAGAATTCGTTAAAAAAGAAAAACAAATGCGTATCGCACTTGAAACACTCGAAATCCACGCTCGCTTAGCAGACCGCTTAGGAATTGCAAAACTCAAAGGTGAGCTCGAAGATTATGCATTTCCATATGTACACCCTACTGAATACAAAAAAGTAATAAAGCTTCTACAGACTCGCAAACAAGACGACGAGGATCATGTTAAAAAAATGTTCAAGAAATTGAAACGTAAACTTGCCGAACAAAACATAAAAACCTCAATCAGTTACCGCGCAAAACATCTCTACTCGCTCTGGAAAAAGCTTCAGCGATATGACATGGATATAAATAAAATCTATGACCTTATTGCTGTTCGAATTACCGTTGACTCTGTTGAGGAGTGCTATCGTGCACTTGGAGTTATCCATAAAAACTGGCGACCTATTCCCGGACGCATTAAAGACTACATTGCAGTACCAAAACCAAACGGCTACCAAAGTCTTCACACCACAATATTCACAGGTGATGGAAGTACGGTAGAAATTCAGATCCGTACACAAAAAATGCACGCCGAAGCTGAGTTTGGTATCGCTTCTCACTTAATGTACAAAGAAATCGGCACAGAAGTTTTTTCAAAAGAGATTGCAAAAACAACCACATGGATTCAACAACTCCTCCAGTGGCAAGAAGATGTTGGTTCGCACGAGCTTATGGATATGCTTAAAACAGAAGTGTTTGAGAAGCGTGTATTTGTACTCACTCCCAAAGGAGAGGTTGTGGACTTACCACGTGGCGCTACTCCTGTAGACTTTGCTTTTGCAATTCACTCAGACATAGGTCGTCACTTGGCAAGTGTGAAGGTAAATGGCAAAATCGCAACACTCTCTACCCCGCTCACAAGTTCTGACATTGTTGAAATACAAACACGAGAAAATGCAAAACCATCTCGCAAGTGGCTTGAGTACGTAAAAACAAATGATGCACGCAGACAAATACAACAATTCTTAGAGGAAAAATAGTATACTAAGTACATGCAAAGCGTCGAGCACCTCGTTTGGCAAGAACAAATTAAAGAAAAATCGAAAATCGCGCTCCGTGAACGTGTGCGATTTGAAGAGTATCAAGTTGATTTTAATTTTACTGACGCAGAACTAAAAACGTGTTCATTTTTAGATGTTGGTGCGGGTGATGGTGCATTCATACACTTTTTGCAAGAAGAAAAAGGAAATAACCACGTGTACGCACTCGACACAGAAAAGCCTGCGACCACTACGCCTCATTTTTCTGTAGGCAGCATTATTAAAATTCCCTACGGCGATAAACTCTTTGACAAAGTGCTCTCTAGAAATGTAATGCATTCGCTTATGCTGCAAGCGAATGACACTCTTATTCCTCAAGCAATTTATGAACTCACTCGAGTTACCAAGGAAGAAGGTCGAGTTTTATACTCAATGCACAACCCATCAATACTTGCTCAAAGAATAATGAACTCTCCTGAACTTTCTCCTGAGCAAAAAGAACGCAGTCTTGAACGATTAACAGCCGGCACCAAAAAAGAAAAGGATTATCTCGAATATTTAGAATCTTTAGGTCACACCATACAAACAACATTCCAAAACAATAGAAAAGTGGTGTCAATCACCCTTCGTGCTGTACAATAGATACATGAAAGAATACGATTTTATAGCAATTGGAGACACGGTAATCGATGCTTTTATTCGTCTAAAGGACGCAGAAGCACGTTGCGATGAAAACAGAAAAAATTGCAAATTAATAATGGACTTCGGAGCAAAGATTCCCTATGAAGCAGTGTATGAACTTCCTGCGGTTGGTAACTCCGCAAACGCAAGTGTTGCCGCTGCTCGGCTTGGACTTTCATCTGCCCTCATATCTAATATTGGAGACGATATGTATGGTGAAAAATGTATGACTCGTCTCAAAGATGAAAATGTGTCGACTGAGTATGTCATCAAACATGAAGGCAAAAAGACGAACTATCACTACGTGCTCTGGTTTCAAGATGAGCGTACTATTTTAATAAAACATGAAGTGTATCATTACACGCTTCCTAGCCACCTTACGCCACCAAAATGGCTGTACCTTAGTTCGCTTGGTAAAGACGCTGAGGACTTTCATGACAGTATAACTGAGTACCTTCAAAAACACCCTCACACAAAGCTTGCATTTCAACCCGGTACATTCCAACTTAAACTCGGTTTAGAACGTCTCAAAGGATTGTACGCACGCACAGAGGTATTTGTATGTAATGTTGAAGAAGCTCAGAGCTTAACAGGTGATCTTAAAGATGAAGTTTCTACCCTTCTTAAAACAATTCATGCTCATGGCCCAAAGATTGTTGTTATAACTGATGGTCCACGAGGTGCCTATTTAATGCATGAAAATAAAATATATTTCATGCCACCTTACCCAGACCAAAAACCTCCACTTGAACGTACTGGTGCAGGAGATGCGTTTGCGTCCACGTTTGTAGCCGCACTTGCACTTGGACTTTCACCAGAAGAAGCTATTCGCTGGGCACCTATCAATTCGGCGTCTGTTGTACAATATGTTGGCGCGCAAAAAGGACTCCTCACAAAAGAAGAGCTTGAACAAAATCTCCATGCTGCACCTGTGAGCTACAAATTACAAGAAATAGTTTAAATTGTATGGAGAAAGTGTTACGAACTATTTCAGATTTTCCACATCAAACACTTGCCTTTGTGTTTGATGTGGACGGCACAATGATACAAAAGTATGTTGACGGAACAGAAGTTCCTTCACTCATTTCTATATTACGCAATGAAAATATATTAAATGACGTATATACAGAGAAAGCAAAAGACCTAAAAAATATGTACCATTCTCTTGAAATAAACCCTGAACTCTCTTATGAAGAAAAAAGTATCAAAATGGAAGAATGGTGGCAAAAACACAAGGATTTACTTATTGAACACAAACTAACAAAAAATCATATCCATCAAGCTGTTAATCATCCGTCTATTCTGCTTCGAGACGGTGTCAAAGAAATATTTGATTACGCGCACAAGTACGCAATTCCTGTCATTATTTTTTCTGCTTCAGGTATCGGAATTGATTCAATTACATATTTATTAGAACGTTTTAATTTGCAAAGTTCTAATGTTCATATAGTTACAAATCGATTTGAATACGAAGGAGTGTTGTTAACAAAAAGCATTCCTCCGCTTATTCATACGTTAAATAAAAATGAATCGGTGCTTATATTTTTTCCTGAAATAAAACAGATTCTTCTGTCTCGAGAAAATGTTATTTTGTTTGGTGATTTGCCTCATGACGCTGATATGGTCGACAACAAAAATCACAAAAATGTTATACGTGTAGGACTCTTGAATGAACAAGATCTTGAGAAGAAAAATAAATTTTTACCACTATTTCATGAGAAGTTTGATATTGTGATTGAAGATGATGGAAGCTTGGAAAATATTCTCGAATCTTTTCAGGAAAACGCTTCTTCTTTTTCTAATTAAAAACTATTAGTAGCAGTTACAACATCTTCAGCTGTTAGTTTATACTCCTTAAATAACTCTTCTTGAGTTCCTGACTGTCCAAATCGATCGTGAATCCCAATAAACTTTATTGGTACTGGAAAGTTTTCTGCAAGATATTCAGCAACAGCACTTCCTAGTCCACCAGCAACCTGATGCTCTTCAGCAGTCACTAATTTCCCAAATCGTTTTGCAAACGAAAGCACAGACTCTTTATCGAGTGGTTTAATAGTGTGTACGTTTAAAACCGCAACCTCATACCCCTCTTCATCTAATTTTTGTGCTGCAAGTATTGCTTGATACACAAGAGTGCCACATGCAATGATTCCCACTTTCTTTAAACTATCTTTTACTCCAGAATCAAAAATAGTATACGCCTTCCCTATTTCAAACGAAGTTGTTTCATCTGTAACTATTGCGCTTTTTTCACGTCCGAGCCGTATGTAGGCAGCGCCATTCATGGCAGCAAGCGCAAGTGTTGCTTTCTTTGCCTCTATTGCATCACATGGTACAACGACAGTCATTCGGGGAAGCACTCGCATAAGTGCAATGTCTTCTATTGCCTGATGTGTGCCACCATCTGGACCCACAGATACTCCTGCATGTGCGCCTACTATTTTTACATTTACATCGTTATAGCAAATAGTTGTGCGAATTTGTTCCCAATTTCTGCCAGGAGAAAACATAGCGTAAGAAGCCATAAAAGGAATCTTGCCCATTTTTGCCATTCCACTTGCTACACCAGACATATTTTGCTCAGTGATACCTACTTCAAAAAATCGGTCTGGGAACTTTTCTTTAAACAAACTTATTTTTGTAGAATCTGTAAGGTCGGCACACAAAGCAACAACTTGTGGATCTTTTTCTCCTGCCTCACGCAATCCCTCGCCAAAACCTTGTCGAATAGGAACGTATGTAATATGTAATGAATCAATTTTCACAATTGTATAATATAATCTACTTTCCATAGTATATCATTCGTAAAAAATTTATGCGCAAAACAAAAAAAGCCCGAAGGCTATTTCTGTTTTTATTAGTTTAATAAATTACGCAATCTTTTTAAATCGACGGTAACTAATAAATGCGATTATTGATCCCACAATTACAGAAATTATGACTGAGAATAAGAAAGTTCGAAAATTGATATCTGCAAACAAATTAACGAAAGATACTGCTTCTTCTGCCATATAGAACACAACTCCCATTTGAGTAGCAAAATAAGCAACATACACAACCACTGCTCCGATTGCAGAATAAAATGCTGATCGCAAAATACCCACATTCTTAATTGCATTTCCAACAACAAAAAGCGCAAGTGAGAGTGGTAACAATATAGCTGCCACAAAAATACTCACTTGGAAAAAAATTTCTAAAAATAATTGCATAGTCATCTTATTATATCACCAAACTTAAAAAGTATAACTATCTCCAGAGATTATCGAAGAATAAACTTCCCAACAAAATACGAGATGGCACCCACAATAATCGCAACAAATCCAATTCCCGCGATTGCTCCAGAAAATGCTATTTCATTATTCATACCTAACATAGTCGAGACAAGAGTATATACTCCCCACACAAACACAATGATTCCCCCAAAATAGAGTATGCTCCCAATAACCGTTTTAATAATTCCCATAATTGTATTAATTAACTAACGTTTGTAATTCTTTAATAGCCATCTCACCTTGTTCTTTATTTGGTGGCATACCGTGCCACTTGTAGTCATTTTCAAAAAGCTTTACCCCTTTTCCAGGAATAGTGTGCGCAATAATCACAGATGGACGGTCAAACACAGCTTGCGCCTGCCCTATCGCTGAAATAATATCTTGAAAGTTATGTCCGTCTATTTCTTGCACGTGCCAATTAAAGGCACGCCACTTATCTGCAAGTGGCTCAAGTGGCATTATGTCTTCTGTATAGCCGTCAATCTGAATATTATTCCTGTCAATAATCGCAATTATGTTGCGAAGCTTTTCTTTCCCCGCATGAAGCACTGCTTCCCATACCTGGCCTTCATTTAATTCTCCATCGCCAAGCATTGTATAAAAGAAAATAGGTGACTTCACTCCATTGTCTAATCTGTCGGCAAGTGCCATGCCTACCGCCTGAGAAAGTCCTGATCCAAGGGGACCTGATGAGGTTTCAAGTGCAGGAAAATATTCGCGGTGTGGATGCCCCTGAAGCTTTGAGCCAAATTTTCGTAATGTATGTAGCTCTTCTACTGGCAAATACCCCGCATGTGCCATAGTCGCATACAATACTGGGCAAATATGTCCATTTGAAAGAATAATTCTATCGCGATTTTTCCAATCAAGATTCTGCGGATCATGATGCATGACGTGAAAATAAAGTGCTGTGAAAATATCAGCCATTCCAAGCGGTCCTGCAGTGTGCCCACTTCCCGCTTCTACGAGCATATTTATAATAGACTGACGAATATCATTTGCTTTTTTTGTAAGCATTTCTATTTTCTCATCAGTAAGTGTTTGTATCATGATTGTAATGAAGTTTTGAACAACTGTTCTAACCTTCGTATTGTACCAAGAGAATCTCCCGACTCAAAGATAGTGCTTCCAGAAACAAGCCTTTCAGCGCCTGCTCCAATAAGAAGTTCTGCTGTTTCAAAATTCACCGCACCATCTACTGCAATAGTAAGTAATGGATATTTTTCTTTAATAATTTGAATTCTCTCTAATACTCGTTCGTCAAAATTTTGTTTCTGAAATCCAGGACGCTCTATGCCCATGCATTGCACCGAGTGCACTTGGTGATCTTTTTCAAGAAGGGAGAATAGTTCTTCAAGAGACCTATTGTTATCGATAGCAAGCACTGCTTCCATATCATAGTGCTCGAGTGCACGAAGTGCTTTTAACATTTCCTCTTCCGAAGTGGAGCCCACATGAAGCACAGCACGCATTCCACCAAGCTCCATAACCTTATCTACAACAGACACTGGATCTGCAACCATTAAATCAAATTCATAATTTACATCCTGCCAAAAAGGAAGTTCCAAATCTTGAGGAAGGTTTTCAAAACCACCATCTATGTACGGCCATGTTCGTGAAGGGACAAATCTTCCATCACACAAATCTATCTGCACCCATGGTACAAACTTTGCTACACGTGCAACTTTGTTATGTAACTCTTCTAAATCTTCTGGCAAAATAGCAGGGACAATATGCATAGTTATATTTTTAATAGATCAATTTTCGCGATTCTGCGAACATGACGATCTTCTTGAGTAAAGTTAGTTTCTAAAAACATATCTACCGCTGCTTTTGCCTCGTCAAAATGAATCATTCGGGCACCAAGCGAAAGTACATTAGCATTATTGTGTTCGCGCATCAGGCGCACAATGTCGAGATTGCCTCCATAGTAAAGCCCTGCACGTATTCCCTTGTATCTATTTGCAATAATAGCTTCACCTTGACCTGAGCCACCAAAAATAATACCCACTCCTTTATCTATTCCATAATCAGTAAGTGCCGTGATACCTGGAGAAATAGTGTCTGGATAGTCATCTGTTTCTACATACTTTTCTGCTCCACAATCTTCAACTTCTTGCCCCACAGAAATAAGATAGCTCTTTATTTGCTCTTTTAGTTCAAAACCAGCGTGATCGGATGATAGAAAAATTTTCATAAAGTAAAAAAAGTAATAAAGGAGAACATAAGCACCAATAATGCCGCGCACATTGTACCAATAAAAAATATTACAAAAATATTTTTGTGGGTACTCCAAGATATTTTTTTATAATCTATAAGTCTACTAAAACTAATTACAGACACGGGTACAGAGATAACACACATAGGTACAGCAATAATAGATACAAACAAAAATGCGCCAGACAGTCTATCATAAGTAGATTCTTCAAAATACTCTAAAAAAAGAGCTGTGGGGGGAGTTACAAGGTTATGCAAAGTAGATATCCAGAATACCACTTCCGTCACAGTAGTATTTTTAATTACTTCTTGATCAACTTTTAGTTTAATTTCTTCCATAATTATTATTTAATAACCCTTCCCGTCTTCAACACATGGTCCACAAGTGTATATGTGTACCCCATTTCATTGTCATACCAGCCGAGCACTTTTACCAAGTTGCCACCCACCACACGTGTCATTTCTAGATCTGCAATAGATGCATGACTTTCCCCAAGAATATCTGTAGATACAAGTGGGTCGTGAGTTACTGCAAACACCCTACTCCACTTTTCACTTTGTGACGCTTTTTGTAAAATAGCATTCACTTCTTCTTTAGTTGTACTTCGCTTTGCAATAAAGGTAATGTCAACAATTGAGCCCGCAACTACAGGCACACGAATAGAGATTCCATCAAAAAGTCCGTTTAATTTTGGAAATGCTTTTGTCACTGCGATTGCAGCACCTGTTGAGGACGGTACAATGTTCATCGCGGCTGCTCTTCCCTCTCGAAAATCTTTTTTGTTCGGACCATCTACAATTCCTTGACTCGCAGTGTAGCCATGCACAGTATTTAAAATTGCTTTTTCAATGCCGAGTGTTTCATCTAGAATAGCGATGAGAGGTGAAGCTGCATTTGTAGTGCACGATGCATTTGAAGTAATGTCACATGTGCCAAATTTTTCTTCGTTTACGCCAAGAAGAATTGTTTCTCCGTGCACGCCGCCTAGTTCACCTTTTGCAGGAGCGGAAATAACTACTTTATTTGCACCAGCTGCAATATGCGCCTGAGCTTTTTCATATGTTGTAAAAAGTCCCGTAGACTCCACCACCACATCTACGTCGAGTGCTTTCCACGGAAGAAGGCCTGGGTCTTTTTCTTGTACAAATTGCACAGGAACGCCGTCAACAAGAATTGCTTTTGCATCTTCTGAGACAACAACCGCAAAGCCAGACTTTCTATACACCGTGTCGTATTGCAAGAGGTATGCAAGATTATGAATGTCTCCAAGGTCGTTTACTGCAACTATTTCTATTTCAGGATTCTTGTGCGCGATTCTTAAAAAAGCTCGTCCGATGCGTCCAAAACCATTTATACCTACTCGAATTTTTTTCATTGACTCATTATACGTTCTCTTTGAGATGTTTGCTATACTGGATATATGTCAAAACAGTACTACACAACAATAGGACTCGAAGTGCACACAGAGCTTAAAACTGCATCAAAAATGTGGTGTAGCTGCAAAAACGATCCTGAAGTTGCAGAGCCAAACACTCATGTGTGCCCAGTATGTACCGCCCAACCAGGAAGCCTTCCTGTAGCAAATAAAGAAGCAATCAAAAAAGTAATTCAAGTAGGAGTTGCTGTTGGGGGCACTATTCCCGACTTCACAGAGTTTGACCGCAAAAATTACTTTTATCCTGACATTCCAAAAGGCTACCAGATAAGCCAGTACAAGTATCCCCTCGTCTCAGGTGGCGAGCTAGCAGGAGTAAAACTTACGCGTATTCATCTCGAAGAAGATACTGCAAAATCTTCACACGGTGCAGGATCTTCACTTGTCGACTTTAATCGTGCTGGCGTTCCTCTCATGGAGCTCGTTACTGAGCCCGTTATTAAAGATGCAAAAGGAGCAGGAAAATTTGCCCGCGAACTTCAACTTCTTTTACGAACACTTGGAGTATCAGATGCAAATGTAGAGCGCGGACAAATGCGAGTAGAAGTAAACATTTCTGTGTCAGAAGATCCAAACAAACCACAGTCAAAATATGTAGAAGTAAAAAACATTGCATCGTTTCGTTCTGTAGAAAAAGCAATTGAATATGAAACAGCGCGCCAAATAGAAATGATTGAAAACGGCACACCATTTGTAAAAGAAACACGTGGCTGGGACGATACTACCAACACTACGTTTAGTCAGCGTAAAAAAGAAACTGCGGAAGAGTATCGCTACTTCCCTGACCCAGACTTACCAAAGCTCTATCTTTCAAAAGTTCCAGAATTTAATGTTGAAAAAATAAAAGCAGAACTTCCAGAGCTTCCATGGCAAAAAAGAGACAGGCTTCAAGTAGTCGGTATTAAGCCAGAAACGGTTGAGTTTTTGGTTTCAGACAAAACCTACGGAGAATTATTTGACGTTATTACTGGTATTTCAAATAAAAAAGAAATGCTTATCACTGCGGCAAATTATCTTACTGTTGATATTCCAGGTCTCTTACAAAAAGAAGGTAGTGTTTTACCTCAAGCAGAAGCACTCACTGAGCTTTTTATCATGACAAATGGTGGTTTGCTTTCAAGTCGTGGTACAAAAGACATTCTTGCTATGCTTGTGAGCGGTGCGACAGATAGTCCAAAGGTACTTGCTGAAAAAAATGGTTTGATTCAGAAAAGTGATCCTGAAGCACTTCGCGTAATTGTGCGTGATGCTGTCACGGCAAATCCAAAACAAGTGGAAGAATGGAAAAGTGGCAAAGAAAGCATTTTGATGTTCTTTGTTGGCCAGTGCATGAAAGCCTCAAAAGGATCAGGTAACCCAGGTCTTTTCCAAGAATTATTGAAGGAGGAATTAGGGAAATAAAATAGTTGAAATTAAAGATAAAACCCTCATTTATGAGGGTTTTATCTTTACACTACAAAATTGTTTATATTGTACAAATCAGGATCGTCACTGTTTTCTTCTTTTTTTACCTCCTCTTTTGATCTATCATCAACAAGATTTTCTTGTACCTGAATACTATCCGTAATCACAGAGTCTTGTGGCGAAAATGCACTGTCAGGAATAGCAGCTGCAAACGTAGACTCAATTTGAGGCAGAAAACTCACAACTGATGTAAGTTCTTCAGATACGCTCGGAATCTCTTGTACAACAGCAACATGTTCACTTTCAGAATTAATTACTAAAGGATACTCGAATGGAGCCTCAACTAAAGTATGTTGGGGTGCCACCTGATCAAGAACAGCTGGAATAATTGGAACCGCCACCATCATGTCTTTTGGATTCACTCTGTTTATCATTTCACGCATACCTGTCTTTCCAACCGGCGTACCAGTTTTAATGTGATCCAAAATAGACTGAAGTTCTTCATAGGAGAAGAAGTCAATAGATATTTTGCCACCCACTTCACGTTTTTCAATATGTACACGTGTGCCCAATGTTTCTGCAAGACTTCCTTCTATTTCTGCAATATCAGGATCAAAGAAACGATCCTTCTTGCGAACTTTGTCATACGCAATACGACGTGCTATCCCCTCTGCCTCGCGCACAGTCATCTTTCGTAAAAGCATTTCTTTAAATAGAGTAAGTTGCTCTTCCGGACGATCCATAAGCATCATGAGTGGTCGAGTATGCCCTTCTGAAATTTTTCCTGCAGCAAGTGCATTCAAAACATCTTCCGGAAGCATAAGAAGTCGAAGTGTGTTTGATACATACTCTCGACTCTTCCCCATTTTTTGTCCGATCTCGCCATGCTTTAAACTAAATTCAGATGAAAGTTGTGCAAACGCCTTTGCTCTATCTACCGGATTAAGATCCTCGCGCTGCAAGTTTTCAAGAATCGCAAGTTCGAGCTTTGCTTTTGAATCATCACCAACACGAATAATAACCGGAACTTGTGTGAGACCTCCCAACTTAGATGCGCGCAAACGACGTTCTCCTGCAATAAGTTCGTAGGTAACATTCAAACTTCCATCTTCATTCCAATTTTCAATACGAGAAACAGTTAATGGTTGTAAAATTCCATACTGTTTAATGGACTCAGAAAGTTCTCGCAGTGCTTGCTCGTCAAATTCACGACGAGGTTGATATGGATTTGGAACAATCTTCTCAACATCAACCCAAAATATAGCATTTGCGTATGGATTTTTTGCTTGTGTTGGTGGCATATATTTTCTTCTTAGAAAGATTTTATCACAAACAAAAAAAAAGTGCTCGTACTCTTTTAAAAATTTGAAAAAGCCGTTAAGTTCTGTTCTGGTGGGATACTTGGACGAAGTTAGAACCCTTTTACTACAAGGAAAGAGTGCGTTTTATTACCGATGTCCTACTTTTGCAAAGACTATGTAAAAACTATTCCTGTATTTTTTTGTTATCCAATCTTCTTTAATTTCATAACCCTCGGAAACGAGGCGGTTTGGATTCCATGAAGAACATCTCCAAGTGATGTCTTTTTTACCCTACCCTCGCTATCACTATTTATTTTTTGTAGAGACGTGGGTTTTAAATCACATCCTGCTTGAGTAGTCAGTGAAACGCTCCGAGTAGATTGTATGTAGATTTCCAAAAGATAGTATCACCAAGTACATTTTTGTAGCATGTACCCTTGTACACACAGAATTTGAGGCGTAAAATGCGTGTACATATATACCATATACAAATATGCCTCCAAACACTCAAGAACCAATTCCACCTACAATAGATACACAATCTACTACTGAGCCTTCTTCAAATACAAACACACAAGAACAACAAGAGAAAAATCGGGTGTTTATAGAAACAAAGATAAAAGATATAGGAAAATGGAGTTTTGATTCTCTCACAGGTATCAGTGATTCTGAAAGAGAACTTCTCAAAGCGTCACCAGTATTTCAGTCTGTTCTCGAACAAGCAATGGCGTATGTGCTTTCTTATGGAAACATTAACACCTTCCTAGAACTCGTCGCTCCCAAGCTTCACAACGTTGAACTTCTCAAAGCGTCGTCAACATTCCAATCCGCTCTCAAACGAAGAATGACGGAGATACTTTCTGGTGGGTATATTGGCACCTTCCAACAACTCGTTGCTCTCGAGCTTCACACTCCAGAGACATTGCAATCCGCTCTC
>Ga0105048_10000887_pt1 | contig 47777 bp, 36 predicted proteins | sample MAT05_FD_78382 | JGI IMG/M metagenome (GOLD analysis project Ga0105048, IMG submission 78382) | Freshwater microbial communities from Lake Fryxell liftoff mats and glacier meltwater in Antarctica - MAT-05 | ecosystem: Environmental > Aquatic > Freshwater > Ice > Liftoff microbial mat | place...
GTTTGTTTGATAAGCGACAATACTTTTTCTGCCTTTTCCGGAAATGTTTTTTTCACCCAATCTTCGAAGATTGTTGAGACACGTCCATTCAATCGCAATAAAATATAAGAAACTCCCGCTGCTCCAAGTTGGCCTACTGTTTCAACCAACTCAAAAATTTCATCGCTGTTTAAGCCCGGAATGATGGGTGCCATATTTACATGAACCGGAATACCCCTTTGAGTGAGCATTTCAAGGGCTTTTAGCCGTTGTTTGATTGATGATGTTCTCGGCTCCATCAATTGTCGCAAACCCTCATTGAGTGTCGTTATAGAAAGCGTTACGCGGAGTAAATTTAATTTATTGAGTTCTACAAGAAGATCGATGTCGCGAAGTATTAAAGCATTTTTTGTAATAATTCCAACAGGATGTTTATGTTTTAAAAATACCTTGAGGCATTGGTGTGTCAATTGTAATTTTTGTTCGGTGGGTTGATAACAATCCGTATTACCACTCATTACGATCATTTGCGATTTATGATTTCTCTTTCTAAGTTCCTCGTCGAGTAATGCCGGTGCATTTCGTTTCACTAGAATTTTTTGCTCAAAGTCAAGCCCGGCGCTGTAGCCCCAATACTCGTGGCTATTGCGCGCATAACAATAAGTGCAGCCGTGTTCACAACCGTTGTATGGATTTATGCTGTAATCAAATGGAATATCAGGAGAGTCATTTTTTGACAAAATTGATTTGGGAAAAATGTCGATGATTTTTGTGCGGATCACAGATTCCTCTTCTTCGAATTGCTCTAGATGCCAAGCCATCATCGGCTCATCAGTCTTCACGGATTTGACATTCGAAAATGGATTGTCTGTATTGATTTGGGAGCCGCGACCTCTAAGGCGCATTCTTTCGCTAATTTCTTTTTCTTTTTTCATCGATCACATTATTTATTTATGCTGAAAATATCTATTCATCCAGCGATCATTGCTTGTTGATTTGCTGGGCAATAGTTGCTTTCCGATTTGATCATCTCTTCGTGGATCGGCCAAAAGTTCTAGTTTTTTTATCATTGACACCTCAATCGACAAAGCATCAAACTCTTCGCAAACCTTTCCGCGAATTATAAAAAGTCCCCAGCCGGAAATAGGAAATTGTGCCGCTATTGGAGGAAAATGAACGGTGTCTATAAAATGGCCATCGCAATCGAGAAATGTTCCGAAGTACATACTCTGACCATTCTTGGTACGTGTCGGTTTTAATGTGACCTTATATCCGACACAAACTATTTCTTTGCCTACATGTTTCAAAAAATCTTTGGCTGCTACATCAATATGTTCCGGGCCGAGATGTTGTGACCTCAGCAGTTTATTAATCGCCTCTTCATCCACAAGAGAGAATGGATTACACAATGGAAAACCAATTAACTCAAGTTCATCATACGCATCTTCAAGCCAATGATGATTGAGTTTTGGCAGTGTGTAATTATTTCTTTCAGGATAAAACAATCGCAACATCTGAGCGTCTATTTCAACCTTTCCCAACTTAAAATGCAACTGCCATAAAATTTCTTTTTTTGGAAACCCGGTAAACCGAAATGCATTTATGCGCGCAAGCAAAACACATTGCTCGAGCGATATCTGAACACGATTCAAAAAGTCATCAAGTGACAAAAAAATTCCTGAATCACGCGATTTCAATATTTTTTCCTGCGCATTTTCTTCCAATGATTTTATAAACTGCAATCCTAAACAAATCGTTTTACCAAATAAAACAGTTTCACTTCGCGATTTATTTACACAAGGACCTTCGATGGTTGCGCCATGCATGCGCGCTTCGTGAACATAAATTTCGGTGCTGTAAAAACCTCCGTAATTATTGATTGTGGCAACCATGTATTCCAGCGGAAAATATGCCTTCAAGAACAGACATTGATAACTCTCAACCGCGTAGCTAGCACTATGTCCTTTTGCAAATGCATAACCCGCAAAACTCTCAACCTGTCGCCATACTTCGTTTGCAAGTTCATTGGTATGTCCATTTAAAACAGCACCTTCGAGAAACTTTACTCGAGCAAGATCAAACTCTTCTCGACCTCTGAATTTTCCACTCATTCCCCTTCGTAATACATCAGCCTCACCAAGCGACAGTCCTGCAAAATCGTGAGCAACTTTAATTACATCTTCTTGATAAACCATTACACCATACGTCTCCGGCATCAGGTCCAGCAATGGTTTGGGAGCCTCATTTCTTTTTTCCGGAATTCGTTCACGCAGAATAAAAGCTCGCATCATACCTGAGGATGCAACACCGGGACGAATAACAGAACTTGCCGCCACCAGCCCGATGTAAGTATGTGTCTGAAGTTTTGTAAGCAACATTCGCATCGCGGGTGATTCCACATAAAAACATCCAATTGCTTGCGCCTTTCGAAGCAAATCATTGCATCGATCATCATTCTTAAATCGTTTGATATCATGAATGTCAAAAGGCTCTGCCTCAGGTTGATTATACGCAATGATCTCAAGCGTGTCTTTTATTTTTCCCAAGCCACGCTGCGATAGAATATCAAGTTTATTGACACCGATATCCTCTGCCTGATTCATATCAAACTGCACGGTGGGAAAACCTTTTGGGGGCATAAACGTGGCAGTGTAAGAATGAAGCGGCTCTTCGGTGATCAGCACACCGGCCGAGTGAATGCTGATGTAGTTGGGGAATTCATGTAGATATTGAGAATAATACAGCACGAGCTTGTGCATCGTATCCAAATCATTCATATCAAACTTGCGATCGCTCAGCATATCAATATCATGTTTTGGCAATCCAAAAACTTTACCCAATTCTCTCACCACCGCCGAATACTGAAAGGTTACAAACGCACCAAGTAGTGCTACATTGTTAAATCTACTAAAAATATAACGGGTGATATCCTCGCGATCTTTCCACGAAAAATCCATATCAAAATCCGGAGGATTCTGTCGAAACAGATTTATAAATCGTTCAAAATAAAGATCAAGTTCGATGGGATCAACATCGGTAATCCGAAGCAGATAAGCGATCAAACTATTGGCTCCGCTTCCCCTTCCTACATAAAAATAGTCCTTGCTCTGGGCATAGTTTACAATATCCCAGTTGATGAGGTAATAGGCAACAAATCCCTTTTCACGAATCATTCTCAACTCCTTGTGTAATCTATCTACAATAATCTTATTGTGCCCTGAATGATTTTCTGAAATGTCGATTCCATAGCGATATAACAATCCTTCGATTGCGAGTAAATCAATCAGTCTATTATCATCTTCTTCGCTATCTGTATATCTTTTTTGATTGCGGTGCGATGTTCCGATTTTGAGGTCAATGAAACAATTTTGCAAAAGAATTTTTGTCTGATTTACAATTTCAGGAAATGATTCGAATGCGTCGTACAATTCGTTTTCAGAATACATTCTATCGCGTATATCTCCCTCTTCGGACTTAGGCAGTTTACTCAGAAGCGTGTTGTTTGCAATGGCGCGCAACAAGCGATGTGCATTAAAATCGTATTTGTTTCGGAATGATGCAGTTTGCAGAACAACTAATTTTTCACTGTGATTTTTCCAATAAGAAAATGAGAGGCGCCCTACATCGCGAACCGGAATGCCTATCCGTTCATTTTCTCTTAAATCATCTGCCTTTTTAATCGGAAATTCAAGATCTTTGACAGCATCAAATGGGTATATAATAAATACATCCTCCAATTCCGGCGCTCTCAAACCAAATGGTTGTTCGGTATGTAAATGTTCGGAAAGATGCTCGCAAAGGTTTTTGTATCCATTGTTATTTTTTGCGATGCCTACATAACATTGATGCGCACCATTTCTAAAGTCGATTCCCACGACTGGTCTCAGCGAATACTTTCCTGCGAGTCTTAAAAAGTCGATAATACCCGCAGTACAATTGATGTCGGTGAGAATGGCTATTTCATATTTATTCTGCGCGGCAAGTTGCAGTAATTGTTCGGGAGCAATTGTTCCATAACGCAAAGAGTAATATGAGTGATTGTTGAGCATTGATAAAATGACTATCGTCTTCTATTAGCAAGTAGTGGAGGAGGTTCGCCGGTAAATGGATTCCATCTTCCGATAGATTTAGCATCCATTCCCGCGGCACTCATAAGAATACGATCACCAAATTTGTCGCGCATCTTATCCATTGCTTGGTACAGATTGATGCGCTCTTCGGTATCATCAAAGAGATTGATTTGATATCCACCATTAACGAGGTGACTAAATCGCACGCCAATCAGGCGCACTAAAAGTCTGCGATTATATATTTTTTCAAAGAGCTCCAATGCTTTTGGAATAAGTATATGGTCGGCCGATGTGTATGGAATTCGGCATTGCAGAGTCTGTGTCTGAAAATCCGAATAACGAATTTTAATGGTGATACAAGAAGTGAGTTTTTCTCCGCGTCTCAACTGAAACGAGAGATTTTCGGTCATCGCGAGTAATATGCTACGTAGCTTATGTACATCAATTGTATCACGGTCGAATGTTCGTTCTGTTGAAATAGATTTTCGTTCCTGGTAAGGCACTACGGGTGATGTATCAATTCCCTGTGCTTTTCTCCAAATTGAAACACCATTTTCACCTAGCACTTTTCCCATCACTTCCATGGGCATTTCCTGAATGGTTTTGATTTGTTGAACACCGAGATTGCGTAATGTTTGGTATGTTACTTCGCCCACCATCGGTATTTTTCTTACTGAAAGTGGGGCGAGAAAACATTTTTCTTCGCCTGCATCAATCTTTTTTTGGTTGTTGGGTTTGGCCTCACCGGTGGCAACTTTTGAGACTGTTTTATTGATGGACATTCCAAATGAAATAGGCAGACCTGTTTCCTTTATTATTTTTTGTCTCAGTTCACCTCCGAATTTGTAGCAGCCAAAAAATTTATCCATCCCCGATAGATCGCAGTAGAATTCGTCGACCGATGTTTTTTCGTATACAGGCACTGCTTCTCGGACGATGCTTGTAACATCTTCAGACATCTTCATATACGTTGCTGAATTTCCTTTGATGATGATTGCTTCGGGGCAGAGCTGCCTGGCCATTTTCATAGGCATGGCACTATGTATACCAAATGCTCTGGCTTCGTAGCTGCATGACGCGACCACACCGCGGTCGGATGTTCCTCCTATCAATACCGGCTTGCCGTTTAGGCGCGAATCCAGCAACCGCTCGCATGATACGAAGAAGGTATCAAGATCCATATGCATCACAGACCTTTCCTGCATGAGCTTCCTTTTTGTTGTTATCCAAAAGAGCAGAACCTGATAACAGATAAGGCCGATCTTCCGGATTACTGGTTGAGGTATAAAACGATTTTATTCTTTTGTGGAGGCAAGTGCAGTCCTCGACAAATCAACATTGAGGACAACACTTGCCATGAAATATTCATTCGACGTTTCAAAGGTAAAGTAATACTAAATATTTTAGTATTTATTTCGGCAGAATTTTACTAACCCGAGCTTTGAACACCGAAGAAGACTCGCGAAGGCATTAGTATACATTACATTAACTAAACTAAAGACTTGCGAGAATAACACGCTGCAGGAATATTCCAGTTTCTTTATTAGACTCATAATGGCCCATGTGACCCGTTTCGGCGGCTACGTGACTAACAGCGCCGGGCAGTTGTGCTAGCTCCTCCTTCATCATCTCTATTGGCAGAGATGAATCGCGATCACCTAAAAAATAAAAAAGTGGAAAATGCCTATTTTGCATTGTCAAAATGTGATCAGGACGGTCCATCATAACAGTTTGTGCTGCGACCATTGCCTCTTCACTGATAAGCATTGCATCCATTATGTGTTTTTGGATAACATCAGCAAGTCCTGTTGCCTTCGAGGTATGAAAAAGAGAATTGATCATAGTGCGCACATAAAGCGACTTGTTCTCAGTAATGGCTTTGATGGAACGTTTGCGATCTTCCTTCTTTTGAGTTGTGTCCTCACCGCATTTTGAATGGAATAGACAAAGTCCGGCGATTCCACTAGCTCGCGATGCAGCAATGGAGCTTGCAAGATATCCACCCATTGAATGCCCAATTATAAAAACCTCTTCATCGTCCGGAATATTCATTTGTTGCCATAAATTCTGAGCATACGACTTTGCAGTCAACTCTGAAGGCAACGCAAGATTATCGCCATGCCCGGGAATTGATGGAGTATGAATCACAAAATCTTTCTTGGAGATATGTCCTAGAACCTGTTGCCACATTGAAGGAGTCTCCAAAAAGCCGTGAATAAGCGCCAAATGCTTTCTACTCATGGAGACAAACATAACCACTGTATAGCATAGCAGGACAAATTCTTTGATTCGAAAAAATATTGGACCCAAAAAAATTGAAATATTATTCACTGCTATACTCCCAACCACCTACGGATTATTTATGCAATTTTTTAGATTCGTCTTAGAAGAACTAAAATTTCATTCCTTTGCCGAATAATGAATCACTTAAAAGATAATCTAAAATATCTAAGAGCAAAAAATAAGCTTACTCAGACACATCTTGCAGATGCGCTTGGACTGAATAGACCTATGATTGGTTCGTACGAAGAGGGCCGCGCGGAGCCAAAAGCAGAAGTGCTGATACAGATGAGTAAATACTTTGGTATTGCTACTGAAGCACTCATCGAACAAGATCTTTCAAAAAAATCATCGCCCGAAAAAGTCTTTGAATTAAAAATAAAAGTGCTTCCAATAATTGTAGCCGAAAAAACAGGAATGGAAAAAATTCCATTGGTTCCGGTAAAAGCAGCAGCGGGTTATCTAAATGGATTTGGTGATACTGAATTTATAGAAAAACTGGAAACATTTGATTTGCCATTCTCTGAAATAAAAAGAGATCACACACATCGCATCTTTCAGATCAAAGGCGATAGCATGCTTCCAATACCCGAAGGAGCTTATGTAATTTGTAAATATGCAGATGAGTGGTCATCATTAAAAAACAATACGTGTTGTGTATTTGTCACAGAAAATGAGGGCATCGTTTACAAAAGAGTAATCAACAATATGCAAAAAAATCAAACTTTTACGTTGGTGTCAGACAACACACATTACCAACCTTTTAATGTCAACATTGATGATGTAAAAGAAGTGTGGCCGGCGGTAGGTTATGTCAGTTTTGATATTCCGTGACGTCCTCTTCCAACAACAAAAAAGCCCCCGTTTTGATTTCTCATTGACGGGAGCTCATTTGATAATCATTACACACTTTAAAAAACTTTCTTAGTCTAAATTCACAAATTCGGTTGAGGAGTCAATCGCAAATACGGCTTCACGCTTTTGTATCCTTTGGGGAATTTTGCAGCAATATCGTCGTCTTTCACCGAAAGAGCTATCACAACTTCCTCACCTACTTTCCAATTGGCCGGGGTAGCAACAGCGTATTGAGCCGTCAATTGAAGGCTATCAATGACACGAAGTAATTCCTGAAAATTTCTTCCCGTTGAAGCAGGATACGTAATTGACAACTTAATTTTTTTATCGGGGCCGATAATAAATACAGACCGAACAGTAAAAGTTTCACTCGCATTTGGATGAATCATATCATATAGATCAGCAACTTTTCTGTCATGGTCTGCGATGATTGGAAAATTCACTTCTGTGTTTTGAGTTTCATTGATGTCTTTGATCCACTCTTTGTGTGACTCAACCGGATCGACACTGAGTGCAACAATTTTCACATTTCGTTTATCGAACTCTGGTTTGAGTTTAGCACTCGCCCCAAGTTCAGTGGTACAAACAGGAGTGAAGTCAGCAGGATGAGAGAATAAAATGCCCCATGAGTTGCCAAGCCATTCGTGAAAACGAATTGTGCCCTCGCTCGATTCTGCTGTGAAGTCGGGAGCTATGTCCCCTAGTCTTAGTGTTGCCATACTGCTTTTTATTTAAAGATTTAAAAAATTTAATGATTTAAAGATTGTCGTGCATGTTGATGGTCAAAAGTCTCGAGTCGTTGGTCTTGAGTCATGTGTTCAATTACATTATAATTTATATCTCGACCGCTATCAAAAAGTAATTCGTAATTCCTAACTCATAATTCATCACTCATAATTCATAAACTCCAAATAAGCTGTAATTCCCCCTTTTAGATTGTAAAGGTTTTCGAAGCCAAATTTTTCTTCGAGTTCACGAATGGCCTTTGCACTGCGGCCTCCGAGCTTACAATGAATAACAACTTTTTTATCTCTTGTTATTTCCTCGGCACGATCACTCACAGTAGCCAATGGAATAAGGAGAGCATCAATGTTTACTGTTTCGTATTCTGCAGGCTCCCGCACATCTATCACCTGGATCAATTCACCACTTTTTTGCCATGACAAAAATTCCTCAACATCAATTTCTTTAATCTTGCGCTCAACTGCTTTTGCTCCGCAGAATTGTTCGTAGTCAATCAATTCTTTTATATCGCCCGTATTGGCCTGCTTAGAAATATTGAATGTTCTAGTTTCAAAACTGAGAGCATCGAAAACAAAGAACCTGCCGCTTAAGGTATCGCCAACTCCTGTTATTACTTTGATAACCTCATTGGCCTGAAGACTTCCGATGATACCCGGAAGCACGCCCAAGACACCTCCCTCAGAGCAACTGGGAACAAGTCCTGGAGGTGGTGGAGTTGGATATAAATCGCGATAATTTGGTCCGGTAATTCCCTTTGAGTCTGTGTAATTAAAAACCGAAACTTGTCCTTCGAATTGGAAAATACTAGCATAAACATTCGGCTTTTCGGCAATTACACAGGCATCATTCACCAAATATCTCGTTGGAAAATTGTCCGTCCCATCGGCAACAACATCATATTGACTGATTAATCCAAGAGCATTTTTTGAAGTGAGTTGTGTGTTATAAGTGGTGATGTTAATGTAAGGATTCAATTTTTCAAGGCGTCTCTTTGCCGCTTCTACCTTAGGTTTCCCAACTTCATCAATTCCAAATAATACCTGTCGCTGCAAATTGCTATCATCGACAACATCAAAATCTACAATGCCGATATTGCCTACACCCGCAGCAGCTAAATAAAGCAAAACTGGACTACCCAATCCTCCAGAACCAATTACCAAAACTTTTGCGGATTTTAGTTTTTTTTGAGCCTCCAAACCAAAATCAGGAATAATAATATGTCTATTATAACGCTCCAGTTCCGCCTTGCTGAATTTAATATCATTATGATCCGAAACACCTCCGGCTATTGCGGGAACTATGCTGATAACACTTTCGGATTTGACAATCGTATTGCCCTTATCGAGATTTCGAATATCATCATCCTCCAAAAAAATATTTACGAAGGTTCTTATCTGTCCATTCTCATCAATTAGATTTTTTTTGAGATCTGGAAAATTCAAAACAAGATCATTAATACTTTCTTTGATCGTATTGCCTCCGACAGAAACACGTGATTGATTTCCAGTGAATTTTCGGAGAGGTGTTGGAATGATAATAGTTGCCATAGGTTTTTAGTTTTATAAAATATTTATTGGTTCGTCAATTGAAATCGTTTCTTGCTCAAATTGAAAATCTTCATTTAACACCCAAGATTGATAAGAAGCGATTTTATTTTCTATAACAGATATAATTAGGTATGAAAAAAATGGTTGCGCTGCTACACGATCATGTTCACTTGGAACAGAAGGATAATTTGGATGCGAGTGATAAATTCCTAAAAGCACTAATCCATTCTCATCACAAAATTTTTCAGCCTGCACATAATCTGATGCAGAGATTTCGAACCTGCGCCTTTTGTCTCCCTCTTTTGCATTGTCAACAATGACCAAGTCAATTGCGGTTTTTTCATTTCCGGTTTCATGTCCCAAAATAAATCCACAGCATTCGTCAGGAAACGTTCGCAGCGCATCACCATTAAGTCTTGATATGATTTGTTGATTCAGTTTTAGCATGATTAAAAAATTTGATTTTTAACTTCAGAGTATTTATCCCAATTGTCGGGTAATACTGTTACAATAACACCACGGTCGATCACATTTGCTGTACGAATTGCTCCTGCAAGATTTGCCGCGGAGGATGGGCTAAGTTTGAGTCCATCTTTTAAATAGGCCTGTCGAATCAAATCATACGATTCTTCTGTTCCGATTTCCAAAAATTCATGGGCCAGCGTTTCGTCATAGAATTTTGGGACAATTGCTGTTTCAAGATGTTTCCAACCCTCTAGTCCATGGAGAGCTAAATCAGGCTGAAGTGCAACCAATCGAATGTCCTTCTTTCTTTCTTTTAATCTTCTACCAGTACCGATAAAAGTTCCGGTTGTGCCAAGCCCTGCAACAAAGTGAGTAATATCGGGGCGTTGATCAAGTATTTCTATTGCTGTTCCGTTGTAATGCGCTTTCCAATTCGCGTCATTTGTGTATTGACTCGCATAAAAGTATTTGTCAGAAAACTTAGCTGCTAACTCTGCGGCCACTTCCTGTGCATCATCAGTTCCCCCGAAACGAGAGGTATAAATAATCTCAGCACCGAGAGATATAAGGACAGTCTTTCTCTGCGGGGAAGCATTCTCTGGCAAACATATTGTCACTTTAAGTCCTAACTCCTTTGCAATCGTTGCATATGCGATTCCGGTATTTCCGCTTGAAGCATCAAGCAATATTTTACCGTCGTGTAGCTCACCCGACAGCAGAGCTGAACGAATAATATTAAATGCCGCTCTTGCTTTAATACTGCCAGAAAGCTGCTGCCATTCAGCCTTTGCATAAATTTTCACATTCGGGTTTTTGTGATAATTTCTAATTCTAAAAAGCGGGGTGTTTCCAATTTGCTTTTCCAGCTCGGCTATTCTATTTATAATAGCACTGCTATTCGGTGTTATAAGAGGTGTTGACATACTTCAGTTTTTTTGATCAAAAAAAAGGCTCCATGTGGTGGAGCCTTTAAATGTTTAATGAGTATATTATGGCTAAGTCCACGAATAACCATATAGCTCGCTCCTGCAGCAGCAGCAACTCACGATACATGACATTTGTGAAACTAAATTTATCATTTCTAAATTTTATTCTTATACCCAACTTCTCTCCAAGAGGTTGCAAATATATAACACAAAATAATTAACAAAGCAAGTAAATGTTTTTTCTAAACACTTTCCGCCACAACTTCTTCAACAATATCGGGCATCTTAGCCTTCAATAAGTTTTCTATTCCTCCTTTTAAAGTAGCGGTAGAAGAAGGGCATCCGCTGCAAGAACCTTTAAGTTGAACGTACACTCGTTTGTCTTTGTATGCCATGAAGTCAATTGCACCGCCATCCATTTCGACAGCGGGTCTCACAAATTCATTAAGCAAAAATCTTATCTCTTCGTCGTGTTCAGTTGGCACAAATTCGGTATAATCAATAGAAGATTCTTTTGGTTTTGTTTCCGTATCAATTCCAAGTTCTGCGGCACTCGTGCGATTGACAAGTTCTGTCGGAATTGCAGTCACCGCAACTTCATTATCAGTTAGCCACTCACGAATGTATTCGCGTGTTTGCATCACTACCATCTCCCATCCCAGCGATTCGTCTTTGAGAACTGTTACAAAACTGCCACTGATAAAAACGCTTGTTACAAAAGGAAAATTAAAAAGCTCTTCGGCTAAAGGAGAAGAGTTTTTTGCTTCCCCTTTGCTTCTATATTCAACTTGCATTCCTCCCCAAATAAGTGGTCTGTTGGCCACAAACTTCATTGCGGCTGGGTTTGGTGTCATTTCTGCGTAAACAGAAGTAGGTATTTTTTTTGTCGTATTTTCCATGGATCACATTTGAGATTAATCTATTCTTTTCTTTATAAGCCCCAATGGCTCATTCAGTGCATTGGGGTAATATAAAATCAGTGCTCTCGATACCCTCAAATTTACGCGATGGAAAGTGTTTTTAAATACAAAAAAGACTTTAACTTTCTATTGAAATATTTGAGATAACATTGCAAAGTTCTTAAGTCTTATGCCAGTTATGAAAAAAATTATATTATTTCTTGTCCTGTATCAATTTATTGTTATGAATTTCTCAGCGCAACAGACCTTTCCGTACAACGGTATTTTTCCGAAAGACGTCACTTCGGTAGCATTTATCCATGCCAATGTAGTGATTGACTACTCCGCAAGCATCGAGGATGCAACATTGATTATTTCGCAGGGCAAAATCATTTCTGTTGGAAAAAACATTTCGATTCCAGACAATGCCGTCATATACGATCTGAATGGCAGATTTATTTATCCCACATTTATCGATTTATTCTCAGCTTATGGTATGCCTAAAAGCGAAAAAAATCACGGAGAATTTTCCTCTGAATCAGAAGAAAATCCCAGTGGTATAAAAGGTGCTCCCGGTTGGAACCCAGCCATTAAAGCGGAAACTAGCGCTGCGTCGATATTTTTTGTTCAAAGCAACTCAGCGAAAGAATACAGGCAATCCGGATTTGGTGTGGTACTATCACATCAACCAGACGGCATAGTGCGCGGAAGTTCTGCGTTAATTGCACTGGGTGATCAGCCCAACACATGCCTGTTAAAATCAAATGTTGCAGGACACTACTCATTCAACAAAGGAAGCAGCAGTGCATCTTATCCATCGTCGTTAATGGGAAGTATTGCATTGTTAAGACAGACGTATTACGACGCACTATGGTATGAACGGGGCGGCAATCTTGCAGAAAGAAATCAATCACTTGATGCATTAAATAATCTTAAAAAACTTCCTTCAATCTTTGAAGCCGACGATAAGTGGAATGTTCTGAGGGCAGATAAAGTAGGTGATGAATTTGGCGTTCAATACATAATCAAAACGAATGGCACGGAATATCAGAGGTTAAAAGACATTCGAGCTTCGGGAGCATCTTTGATCATACCGGTCAATTATCCAGCAACGTGGGATGTTCGCGATCCTTACATGACTCGCCTCATTTCACTCGATGAAATGAAACACTGGGAACTGGCAGCATCAAGTCCGGCAATGTTGACCAAAGAAAACATTCCATTTGTTTTCACAAGTTATGGACTGAGTGAAAAATCTACCTTCATAAAAAATATTCGAAAATCGATTGAGCGCGGTCTTAAAGAGGCTGACGCTCTGAAGGCTTTAACCTACACTCCGGCATTATTAATAGGTGTAGAAAAAGAAATAGGATCCATAAAGCCCGGCATGTGGGCCAACCTCATGATTACCTCTAAAAACATATTTGCAGAAGATAATATCATTTTTGAAAACTGGGTTCAAGGTAAACAATACATCATAGAGGATGAGTACTCACAAAAAATTGAAGGTAACTACAAACTGAAAATAAACTCTGCTGAATACGAATTCAAAGTATCAGAAAAAAATGGTATTCCGAAAGGAGAAATAAAAGCGTATACACAAAGTAAAAAGGACACCGGCGAAGTAAAGCGGGATACGCTTACCTATGTAGCGCAAATTGAGCGCACAGGATATATTGTTAACATAAGTTTCGAGGCCAAAGACAGCATTTACAAAGGAGCCGTTCGTCTCAACGGATATCTTAATCATAACGAAAAAATATGGGTTGGTAAAGGCATCGACCCTTCGGGCGCATGGATCAACTGGCGAGCAGAAATGTTACCGGATACAACTTCACTAAAAAAAGATGATAAAAAATCAGTAGAAGCCATTGCAGAACAAACAGGATCAGTGATCTATCCATTCTGCGCTTACGGTCGAGAATCACAACCGGAAAACACCGCCGTACTTATAAAAAACGCAACTATTTGGACATGCGATAAGTTGGGTAACTTGGAGGACACTGATATTCTGTTGCAAGATGGAAAAATAAAAAAGATAGGGAAAAACATTGATGCATCGGCCGTTGCAGGAGTGCGAGTAATTGATGGAAAAGGCAAACACGTTTCTCCGGGCATCGTTGATGAACACAGCCATATTGCATTGGTTAGTGTAAATGAGGGCGGCCAGTCATGCAGCGCAGAAGTTGAAGAAGAAAGAGTTATCTGGCCTGAAGACATTAATATTTATCGTCAGTTAAGCGGTGGAGTTACCACTATACAACTTCTCCATGGCAGCGCCAATCCTATTGGCGGCCGCAGCGCGGTTATAAAACTAAAATGGGGCGAAAACGCTGATGGCCTCATCATAAAAAATCCGCCCAAATTTATAAAATTCGCGTTGGGAGAAAATGTTGTGCAGTCTAACTGGCCCAACGACGGCAAACGTTTTCCACAAACTAGAATGGGAGTAGAACAATTTTATTACGATCATTTCACTAGGGCGCGCGAATATGAAAACGAATGGAAAAATTACAATGATTCACAGCGTGCGATGGGCAAAAGAAAAATCAATATTATAAGCCCACCGAGAAAAGATCTTGAGATGGATGCGCTAGTTGAAATCTTGAACGAGGAGCGCTTTGTAACATGTCACAGCTATGTACAAAGTGAAATCAATATGTTGATGCATGTTGCTGACAGTATGAATTTCAGATTGAACACATTCACCCATATTTTAGAAGGATATAAACTTGCCGATAAAATGAAAAGTCATGGTGTGGGAGCATCAACTTTCAGCGATTGGTGGGCTTATAAATATGAGGTTAAAGATGCCATTCCATATAATGGTGCACTGATGTGGGAACAAGGACTAACAGTTGCCTACAATAGTGATGATGCTGAAATGGCACGCAGACTTAATCAAGAGGCGGCCAAAGCTGTAAAATACGGCGGCGTGCCCGAAGAAGAAGCATTAAAATTTGTAACTCTCAATCCTGCGAAACTTCTTCATATTGATGATAGAACGGGAAGTCTTATCGAAGGAAAAGATGCTGATGTGGTGGTTTGGACTGATAATCCGCTGAGTATTTATGCCAAGGTTGAACAGACATTCATCGACGGCATTTGTTATTTCGACAAAGAAGAAGACGAAAAAATGCGAGAAAAAATAAAATTAGAAAGAGCACGTCTAGTTCTCAAAATGCTCAATTCTAAATCTGATGGCGAACAAATACAACAACCGCGAAAAAGATCTCAGAAGCATTTTCATTGCGACACGTTAGATCAGACATCAGAAGGGAAAGATTTCTATTATATCAACAATTAAGAAACATGTTTATTAAAATAAAATCGCTCCGCTTTAAGTTCGTGGTTGCATTGCAGACTATCACAATTGCAACTTGTATTGCTCAGCACAATCCGGATCCTGCACCGAAACAATCTAAAAAAATTCTTATCATGAATGCGACTGCGCACATTGGCAACGGCAATTTCGTTGAAAATTCTGTGATCGGGATGATAGATGGAAAGATCACTCTAATTGCCGATGCGCGCTTGATACGAATGGACATGTCTGCATACGACACAATCATATACGCCTCCGGTATGCATGCCTATCCCGGATTTATTGCTTGTAATTCTACTCTTGGATTATTAGAACTTGACTACTTGAGACAAACAAATGACACCAAAGAGACAGGTACATTTAAACCGAGTGTTCGTTCGGTTATCTCATACAATACCGATTCTGAAATTATTCCTACTGTGCGAAGTAACGGCGTTTTGATGGGCCAAATAACACCACGTGGAGGCGTCATCAGTGGCACCTCGTCTGTTGTACAGTTTGATGCCTGGAACTGGGAAGATGCCATTTTACGAGAAGATGACGGCGTTCATCTCAACTGGCCGACCGTGTATCACAGACACTCTGATAAAGGAGTTGTAAAACTTGAAAAAGTAAAAACATACGATCAACAATTACGAGAAATACAAACCTTCTTTTCGGAAGCACTTGCCTATTGCAACTCAAAATCACCGTCAGCAACGGAGGTGCGATTTGAAGCATTAAGACATCTTTTTGATGGCACAAAAAATTTATATATACATGCTAACGACAACAAACAGATTCTCGAAGCCATTGGATTTGCCAAACAACTCAAAATATCCAAAACAGTTATTATAGGGGGAGAAGAAGCCTATCTTGTGGCAGATCATTTAAAAGAAAACAACATACCGGTGATACTCAGCCGTGTCCACTCACTACCAAGTTTTGCTGAAGATGATCTTGACCAATTTTACAAGTTACCCAAGTTGACTTTTGAAGCGGGCATCGTATTTTGTTTGCAGAATGAGGGCGACATGGAGCGAATGGGAACTCGCAATTTGCCGTTTTATGCCGGTACAGCAGTTGCTTATGGTTTGCCATATGAAGAGGCCGTGAAATCACTTTCACTTAATGCAGCAATTATCCTCGGAATAGATAAAACTTGCGGTTCGCTCGAGTCAGGTAAAGATGCAACACTCTTCATATCATCAGGTGATGCGCTTGATATGCGGACGAATAATTTGAAATACGCATTTATTCAAGGCCGTGAAATCGACTTGAGCAGCAAGCAAACAGAACTCTATGAGAAGTACAAGAAGAAATACGATCAAGGCAAAAAGTAATTATGTCGCTTATTTGGTTTCAAATCTAATCTTTTAATACCCTAGTTTTTCTCTAACTTTTAGAAGAGTGGCTTGAGCAATTACTCTTGCTTTATCGGCTCCCAATTTTAATTGGTAATCCAACTCAGCTCGATCATTCATAAGTTTATTAAAACGCGCTCTCGGTTCAGAAAACTCATTCATCATTACTTCGAAGAGATCTTTTTTTGCATGTCCCCAACCGTATCCACCTTGTTCGAGTTTTGATTTTAATTCCTGCGCCAATTCGGAAGAGGCTAAAAGTTTGGTTAATTGATAAACGACACTTCCCTCTGCATTTTTGGGATCCTCGAGCGGCGTAGCATCCGTAATTATTTTTTTATTAATAACTTCTTTCAATTCCTTTTCCGGAAGAAAAATATTGATGAAGTTTCCATAACTCTTGCTCATTTTTTGGCCATCCGTGCCAGGCACTGACATCGTTTCCTTGTCCACTCTTGACTCAGGGATTACAAATGTTTCGCCCATTATATGATTGAAAGAATTAGCCATATCTCTTGTCATTTCGAGATGTTGGACTTGATCTTTACCAACAGGAACAACCTCTGCATCATAAAGCAAAATATCTGCTGCCATCAAAACAGGATAGCTGAACAAGCCCACATTAATGTCACTTAGTCTATCAGATTTATCCTTAAAACTATGAGCGTTCTGCAACATAGGAAAAGGAGTAAAACAGCTTAAATACCACGCGAGTTCAGTAACCTCAGGAACATCGCTTTGTCTGTAAAAAGTATTCTTGTTAACATCCAAACCAAAAGCCAGCCAAGTCGCAGCAACAGAATATGTGTTTTCACGAACTAACAACGCATCCTTTATCTGCGTGAGTGTATGAAGATTAGCAATAAAAAGAAAGGCCTCATTTTCCGGCTGGTTACTTTGTGCAATAGCAGGTTTGATGGCACCCAAAATATTCCCGAGGTGTGGAATTCCTGTGCTTTGTATGCCCGTTAATATTCGCGCCATAATATTCTTTAATTGGCGCAAAGAAAGCAAATACAAAGCCAATCGCACAAATAGGTAAAGTTCCGATTGATTACCTTGCGCCTGAGAAGCATGATCAAGCAAACGAATTACCCATTTTTAAAACCTGTTTATTTTATTTATAAATTGTGGATTGGTCTCATTTTTTGGCTCACCTTACTTTTGTTGTATCCTGCATTCAGAATATTATTGAGCAATTCAAAGTGGTATCCAAAGGCCTTTAAACTCAAGCGACTTTGGTCGTTTGGCTTTCAAGTGTTGTTGTTCTGTCCGGTCAAGGTTCAATACAAAGGCACAATTCCTAAGTCACCCTATATAGTTGTTTCCAATCACTGTTCCTATCTCGACACCGTATTTATGTACAGTGTTATCAAGGACTACTTTCTTTTTGTAGGCAAAGGCGAATTGTTGCGTTGGCCACTTTTCAGCAGGTTCTTTAAGACCATGGACATTCCGGTTCATAGGCACAACTCAAAAAAAGCATATCTTGCACTTCAGAAGGCTTACGACGCTATAGAACGGGGCGAGTGTATTGCATTGTATCCAGAGGGAACCATTCCTGATTATACGCCTAAAATGAAATCATTTAAAAACGGGGCATTCAAAATGGCTATTGACAAAAAAGTGCCAATTTTGCCGGTCACATGGCTGAATAATCACAGAGTGATGCTCGATCCATCGAAAATTTTTGAATATTCACTTCCTCAAGCCATCCATGTTGTGGTACATGAAACTATTTACACTCATGGCTACACAGATGCCGATTTAATACTTTTGCGCAACAAGACCTTTAATACCATTGCATCGGTTATTCCGGCAATGCATAGTGAGGAAAAAAAATGATACTGATTTCCGGAAGCATAAAAAGGAAATTCAGACGACAGCAATTAATATATGAGTCCATCCATCAATAAACTTTCTGTTCTTATTCCGGCATACAATGAGGAGCATACAATTTGTGAAATACTCGATCGTGTGCTGGAAGTGCAATTGATTCAAGGTATCAAAAAAGAAATAATCATTGTAAATGATGCTTCTACAGATGAGACACAACGAGTGATTGACGTATACATTCAAAGTCATCCGAAGGAAGACATTCGAACGTTTAAGCAACCTGTGAATCAAGGCAAGGGAGCGGCAATTCACAAGGCAATTGAGCTTGCAACTGGGGAATATCTAATTGTTCAGGATGCAGATCTTGAATACGATCCACAAGAATTTAATGACTTATTAAAACCTGTTTTTAAAACAGGAGCAGATGTCGTTTATGGCTCGCGTTTTGCCGGAGCCAATCCACATCGCATATTATTCTTCTGGCATTCTATCGGCAACAAGATGCTCACGTTTTGGAGCAACGTTCTTACTAATCTCAATTTATCTGACATGGAAACATGTTATAAATTGATCAGATCAGACATCGCAAAAAGTCTGCTTCTGAAAGAAAGAAGATTTGGATTCGAACCTGAAGTCACAGCCAAACTTTCACGAATTCAGGACATTCAGATTTATGAGATCGGAATTTCCTACTATGGAAGAACGTATGCCGAAGGAAAAAAAATTGGATGGCGCGATGGATTCCGTGCACTCTGGTGTATTCTCAAATACAACGTTTTTGATCGCAAACATTTGAAATAAGGCAATTTGAAGAATCTCAAAAGCACCATAACACTACTATTGTGCGGAATCGCAATGGTGTTTATGACATTTTCGCGCTCACACAAACGGGCTATCAGTTGGGATGTTTTTGGCTACTACCTCTATCTGCCTGCAACATTCTATCATCACGATATTGCATTAAAAGACATCTCGTGGGCAGACGCAGCGAGAATAAAATACGATCTCAGCGGAACCCTATATCAGGTTCACCTAGTTGATGGCGGGGGGCGCGTCATTCAGTATACTTCGGGAATGGCAATCATGTACTTTCCTGCATTTGTAGTTGGGCATTATTGCGCTGCAATTTCAGGTCATGAGCAAGACGGATTTTCTGAGCCATATCAACTTGCTATAAGTATCTGGTCTTGTTTAATCGCCCTTGCCGGACTTTTTGCGCTGCGGAAAATATTGCTGTATTATTTTTCCGATGTCATCACCTCAACGGTTCTGTTGCTCATTGTATTCGCAACTAATTATTTTATCACTCTCGGGCAGTCGCCCGCATTATCACACAATTACTTATTTCTGTGTTACACGTTACTAATTTGGAATACCATTCAATGGCACAATTTTAAAAAAATGATCCATGTGGTTGGCATTGCTCTTCCACTTGGTATGGCGTGTCTAACAAGACCTACAGAACTCGTTGCAATATTTATACCTCTATTTTGGAATACAAACGGCATACAAGCTGTTTTGGAAAAAATAAAATCGACTTGGAAAAATCAACGCAAACAATTGTTGATTTTTATCGGGATTATGGCCCTTTGTGCAATGCCACAATTGATCTACTGGAAACATGTAACTAACCATTTTGTGTTTAACAGCTACACTAATCCCGGCGAAGGATTTGATTTTTTGACACCGCACACCGGCAATTATTTATTTTCATTTCGCAAAGGATGGTTTGTATATACACCGATTATGTTAGTCGCATTGTTCGGATTGATTTATGTTTGGAAAAAACAACAATCAATTAGATGGTCTTTTATCATTTTTATTGTTTTTAATCTCTACATCATTTCATCATGGTCGTGCTGGTGGTATGCTCATTGTTATAGTCAAAGAGCGATGTTGCAGTCATATCCTATAATGGCAATTCTCCTTGGATTTGTTTTGATGTGCTTGGGTCAATTATCGCCTGCAAAAAAAACACTTGGTGCTATCTTAATAAGTTCTGCTGCTCTGCTCACTGTATTCCAATCATGGCAATATGACAACAACATACTCGATGGCTCAAGAATTACAAAAGAGTATTACTTGCGTGTTTTTGGAGAGACCATTGCGAAAGACGAAGACAAAAAATTACTACTCATCAGCAGATCTCTTGATGGAAGTATGGACTTTGAAAATCGCGAAGAATATAAAAGCACATTGTTGTATAGATATGACACGCTCAGAGAGATTGTCAATTCAGAGTCCCAGATGGTGGATACGGCAACTTATAAAGGAGAATGGTTGAGTCCTGAAAAAGCATTTTCGAAAGAGTATAGAGTTAGATGGGAAGATCTCACCTCCAAAGACCATTGCTGGCTGACTGTTGAAGCAGATATATTTTGTCCTGAGAACTTCAAAGTGGATGATCTGTGTATTGTTACAACATTTGAGCGCAAAGGAGATAATTATGGATATGCAGCGATAAGTCTAAAGCCCGATTCTCTCAAAGCAAACGCATGGAATAAAATTAGCTATTCTTACCTCACGCCAGAAGTTCGCAGTCCCAAAGACAGAATAAAAGTCTATGCTTGGTATAGAGGCCAAGGACGTGCATTTCTGCGTAACATAACCGTGTTGAAGTGGGAGTCCTTTGCTGTAAAAAAGGTTGGATAGAGTATCGGAATTAAACCATAGCACATTCAATTTAGTTCAACACAGGTTTTGCCCCATAGTACTATTTGAATCCAACTATCCCATTATCATAATTGATCTAAATTACCTGAACTTCCTTTTGCACATGAATGCCTTTGCCAGTGACTAAAATTGTATACTTACCTATTGGCAATTCTTTGGTAGGCGCATCAAAATCGGTTTCCTTATCCGATAAATTAACTTGTTGGTGCAATGCTAAATGGCCATCAGTAAAAACGAATATTTCGAGTTCATATTCGGCTGCGCACTTTACGGTGAAGTGTATATTCTCTCCCGATTTAAATTGGTCAGATTGCACAACAACTTCAACTGGTTTTACTTGAGCAGAAGTTGTAAAAAAAACTGTTGTGAAAAATAGAGCGATAAAATATTTCATAATGTATTACCTAATTAATGCTGTTGCAAGGTCACTAAGATTCGCTTGACTTCCAACTCAAGTTATCCATCGATTTTTCACCAACGGTTTTGAATAACAATTTTTTGCTGCGGCCTTTTCTAAAAACATTGCGCACGGCCTTCAGTCCTCTGCGCAACTCGCGTTGTTCTTCGATAGGCAAATGTGTTATTTGCTGGCATTCCTGAGAGCAACAATTATCAAAGTTCGACTTGCACTTATCACATTGAATAAAAAGAATGTGACATGCCTCATTCGCACAATTGGTGTGATGGTCAAAAGGATCACCACATTGGTGACAGCGCGCAATTACATCGTCGCTAATGCGCTCTGCAAGCCGTTCATCAAAAACAAAATTTACACCTTTGAAACGATTTTCAAGGCCCCCGGCTTTTACATCTCTTGCATACTTTATGATACCACCCTCTAGTTGATGCACATTCGGAAAACCTTTGTGCTTGAGGTAAGCAGAAGCTTTTTCGCAGCGAATTCCGCCGGTACAATACATCACAATGTTTTTCTCCTCATGCCCTTTTAACATGCCTTCCACCATCGCAATTTCTTCACGAAAAGTATCTGCATCAGGCAGAAGTGCTCCTTCGAAATGACCCACTTCACTTTCGTAATGATTGCGCATATCTATCAATACAGTATTTGGTCTTGATGTGAGTTCATTAAACTCAACGGCCTTGAGATGAATTCCAGTATTTGAAGCGTTAAATGTTGGGTCCTCAATACCATCCGCAACAATCTTTTTGCGAATTTTTACAATCAGTTTATAAAATGCTTTTGGATCACTTTTTACGGCAATATTAAAACGAACACCAGCCAAAAATGAAATGGCATAAAGATGATTTTTAAATTCATCGAACTGTGTTTCGAGCACAGAAACTTGCGCATTTATGCCTTCTGAGGCAATATATGTACGTCCCAATACTCCCAATTCTTCCCAGTTGGCAAATAAATAATCGCGGAAAAAAGGAGGGTTTTTGATTTGGTGGTATTTGTAAAATGACACCGTAACGCGTGGCTCAGTACTTTTGCCTATGCGTTCTTTCAATACCCTCTTGTCCACTGTGTTGTAAAGTTTCTTCATTGATTACAATCGTAGGTTGTACTTCGGAAACCTCATTGTCACGTGCTGTGCAAGAGTGTTTAATACTGCGTGCAAAAATACGGAAAGAGAAATCTTTGGCGTGAATATGTGATGGATGATTTGTGTCAGATATGATTGAATCGAGTAACGCTGTCTTTGTTCTTTGCCAATCCAAAAAACCATTGAAATACTTCCTTCAGAAGCAAAATCTCCGATTCTGACATATTCTGAATAACTCTTTTGCGCTCATCAGCAATATTCAATTCATCAATAGCTGCTATGACATGAACATATTTTGTTCCTTTCATAGTTTTAACCACAATAACTGGGGCTCGCTCCTGTGCTACAACATTGCGGTATTGAACCGTAAAATCCTCATCTGTAATTAATCCGGCCATTTGTTGTTCTTCTAAATCATAAATGGCCTTAATGTTTGTTCTATTGAGTTCAGACAAAAATCTTCTAAAGCCATTTGCAGAAAAATGGGTCATAATCAACTGAGTGGTGTCGCTACCAAAAATGCCGCGGTAATATGCACATTCGACCGATTTATCACCGAGCAACAAAGTCGTCACAATCTTTTCGTTGACATCAGTGCCTTCACCATCAGTGGGATATATAATTTCGAGTGTTTTTGGTTTTATAAGCGAAGCTGCGAGAACAAAGAATGTAAGTAATAAAAATGCCAGGTCAACCATTGGAGTCATTTCCAATTTTAGTTGATGGTGTTTTCTTTTTGATGTTTGCTTAATTATAGAAGCGCGCGTGTTTTCTGCCATGGTGTAAGATTTAATCTTATAATCCACAAGCCGAATCTATATGGTTTCGAAAAAGTTGAATTATATAGAATAATGTTGAATCTAAACTCGTGATATTTTAAAATCTCAGATGGAAAATCGAATTTTTCAAAGTTTTATTCTTATAGCCGATCATGCCGAATGTCTTCAAGCTATATAACGCGCATTCGTGGCACCTTTTTCTTTAAGCACAGAGCCTATTTTCGAATTTATTTTCATAACAACTACAATATTTTAACCCTTCTGAGGGTTCATGCCAAAGAATACCTACAGGAGATATTTTAGACGGGCGGCATATTAGCAACTGCTAAAAGTTCAAAAAAATAGATGAAAAAAGCCGCCATCTAAAAAGTTCCGTGTTACCTTTCGACTAATCAAGGAAAACAGTTAAAGTCATGTTGGAATTTTGCAAGGAAATACTCACTAAAGTGAGTTTCGACAGTCTTCTATTCAGCAAGGAGTTGATGAAGGCGATTAACTGGGTGAAAGGCGAAGAGTTGGAGCAATTGAGACAGTGGTGTTTGGAGAATTTCCAAACATACAATGAGATCATTCTTAACTCATTTGGCAGGCACCTATAAAACAAAAAAATCACTAACCCCTACAAATCCCGGTTACCCATCGGGATTTTTTTTGTGCGTGCCCAAAAATTTTAGGTTGCGTTTTAATCCTTCATAACCTGATCGTTTTAGGGCTGATCGTTTAAATAATGCTTGAAATACTTCTTCAGATATATCATGCCATTGCTCATGAGTCATATCCATCAAAGTGTCCTTTGGCTGAAATAATGGTTCGGAATGTTGCTTCGAAAAACGATTCCACGGACAAACGTCCTGGCAAACATCGCAACCAAATGCCCAGTTGTCCATCTTACCCTCAAATGAAATAGGAATGGAGTTTTTTAATTCTATCGTGAGATATGAAATGCACTTGCTTCCATCAACAACATAGGGTGAAACAATAGCTTCTGTTGGACATGCATCTATACATGCAGTACATGTACCGCAATAATCTTTGATGGGACCATCGGGTTCCAATTCAAGGTCCACAATAAGTTCTGCAATAAAAAAGAATGATCCCTGCTCTTTGTTGATGAGATTGGAATTTTTGCCAATCCAGCCAAGTCCACTCTTTTTGGCCCATGCCTTGTCTAGCACAGGTGCTGAATCTACAAATGCCCGTCCATCTATATCTCCGATATTGATTTTGATGAAATCCGCAAGACTTCTTAAATGACCCTTTACCACATGATGATAATCTTCGCCCCAAGCATACTTGGAAATTTTCGGAGCATCTGAGTTAATTGGTTCTTTGGTTGTGTAATAATTAAACAGAAGTGAAATCACACTTTTTGCACCGGGCACAAGCAAGCGTGGATCGAGTCTTTTGTCGAAATGATTCTCCATATAACTCATTTCGCCATGCATCTTTTCTTTGAGCCATTGCTCAAGTCTTGGCGCTTCCTCCTCAAGAAATTCAGCTTTGGATATGCCACAAAAAGAGAAGCCCAATCGTTGGGCTTCTCGTTTTATCATATCTGACCAAATGGCTTTTGTATTGCTCACTCAACCAAAATTAGTAGGTATTGGATGTTTATTCAACTTTGCTCAGCTCATTCTTTAAGAATATTATGGCAGGAATAGCAGTAGCGTCTTCGTTTTTAATTTCAGCCATGTCAATGCTAAGCCAATCTCCAACGTGATTGAGATACATTGTGCGCTCAAGTCTGCTGCTTCCCTTGCTCCAAACCTCGAGAACGGTGTCACACTTTTCGCCGATAAGTTTTTTGCACAATTCCATACGAAGCTGTGAGCGTTTGTGATCATCCTCATTGCGAATTATAACAACAGCAATCCGGTTATCTCCACCTGTCCAACCAACAAGTTCGTTGTGATTCATCTCAGGAAAAACGTGGTGCCAGCAGAGCATTTTCGAGTTCTCATTGATCTGTTGTCTCCAACGAATGGCGAGTCCTTCGTAAGAAGCTTCGCTGTATAAAACAGGAATACGTGTTACGATTTTATCTGCAATTGATTTGGAAACAGAACGAATGTTTTCAATATCACCTTCGATCGTGGTGATGCTAGCTTCAACTTGTGCTTCAAAACTATTGTCGATGATGCCATAAGCTTTTAACACAAACAACAATTGAACAGAACTGTATCCGAACATTGAGCGCGGGGGATTTCCACCAGGAATTATGATGTGATTAAGGCCGTGATCTTTTGCATACGCGCCAATTTTACCCCCACTAGTAACACAAGCTATTTCTGCTCCTTTTGCAACAGCCTCCTGCATGGCAGCAACAGTTTCTTCTGTGTCGCCACTATAACTGCTTATAATAACGAGTGTTTTGCTGCTCACAAAAGCAGGCATTACATAATCGCTTGTGCAAAGAATTGGCAAGGAACAATGATCAGCTATGAGTTGAGAAACGATTTTACCACCGATGCCACTGCCGCCAAGGCCCGATATAACTATGTTTTCAAATGTTTTGTTGGTGTCTTCGAATTGAACCGCGCGACCTATGGTAAGGGCCTCACGTAAGTGCTGGGGAAATGCTGCTACTAGTGATTTCATTTATTGTTTATCTGATATAATTATAAGAGGCCAAATGTAAGAGATTGAACACGAATCAATACATTGTGAAAACAACAAATCATTCTTTTTTTAGTAATAAATGAAATCTCGAAACACCATAAACAATTCTCGTTACTGAAGATCTATTCAACAATTAATTTTTGCATGTTATTTCCGATCTGCAGAATGTATATGCCCTTCGAAAATGCACTTAGATCGACATTGAATCGTGTGGATCTAATCTGACTGATAAGCACCAATTTGCCCGTCATATCTCTTATTATGAACTCGTTTCCATTTAACTGAGCATCGATGTTGACTACGATGTTATCATTGGCCGGATTGGGAAAAACAGTTATCGTTGAAGAACGTGCCTCTTCAATTGAATTGGAAATAAATTCACTTAATGGTCGTTTAAAAACACCACTGCCTAGGGTGGCAACATACAGCCATTGATTGTCTGCAGCCATATCAAAAACCATATTATTAGACAGCCCTTGATTTGCAGTCTGCCAAGTTAGGCCGTAATCAAAAGACACAATTACTCCAATGGAATTGGCGACAGTGCCAAGAGAAGATGCAAACAATTTTGATCCTGTGGCTTCTAGTTTGAAGTATGATGACATTCCAAAAGTTCCACTAATCCAAGTATTGCCGTTGTCGGATGATGAGTAAAGAACGTCAGATGCGCATGCGAAAATTATTCCATTGATATGTGCAAACGAAGTAATCGGAATTCCGGAAACCCAATAGGCATCTGTCAATGTCCAACTATTTCCAAAATTAGATGACTTATAAATACCAACATCAGTACCAACAAAAAGTAGATCGTTAAAAGAGAAAATAGAATTAGGTACAATATTCTGCAATCCGTTGTTGGACAAAGCCCAGGTAATTCCATCGTCTGTTGATACACATACTCCATAACTGGTGCCAATAAATATATCCGATCCCACTTTTGCAAAAGCACCACCTACACTTGGTAGTCCTTGATTGCATACTGCCCAATTCTGACCACCATCAACAGATCTCAAAACACCAGCATTTCCGGAAGTCAAAAACGTATTCCCGAAAACGGAAATATGTTGTTGATATGTATTTCTCTGACCTTGGTTTACCCAAGAACTGCCATTATCGTTCGATGTATAAATACCCGTCTCGAAAGTTCCCACACACAACTTTGTTGGCGTTGCCTCAATGGAAAGGCAATAAGTATCCGTTATTTCATTGGTAATATCTTCCCATTGTGCGGCATTATTTTCAGTGCGGTATAGCGCGCCAGGTTCGGGACTGCTAAAATCTGCTGTGATTTGCAATGTTTGAAGAAGCAGTTTTCCATTTGACTTTGCATGTATAGACAGAATTTTATTCTCTCCCGGAGTTTCTAAAGGAGACCATGAAAAGCCGTTGTTATTGGAGTAAAATAACCCTTCGCCGTAATTACCAGCAACGTATATAAAATTAGCTGTTGAACTCAAAATATATCCATAGGGCATCATGGGAAGTCCGGAACTAATATTAATCCAATTGGCACCACTATCAGGACTGGTAAGTATACCGCTATTAGCGGCAACCAATAAACCTGAACTATTGATTTTGATTTGTCCAACCCCCGCCTCCAATAACTCAGAATCAATTTGAGTCCATGTGGCCGCTTGATCGTTAGAAACGTATAGTTTACTATTGATGGAGCAATAAACTTTATCGCCATCAATTTTGACATCAGAAGTGGAAAAATATAGGTAAGGCACAATTCCGACTAATGAGGCGGCCCAAGTCAATCCGCCATCGTGAGAAACTCGAATCCCGCTTCCTGCGGTTCCGACATACAAATCTAGACCTGAGACTGCAATGCAATTAATGGCAAAATTCATCCAACCGTTTCCAAGCTCAGTCCAAGTGAGTCCATCATCATCTGAAACAAAAAAACCACCCCAACCGGCATTGGTTCCGGCATAAACTTTATCCCCATCCATTGCTAGAGCATACACATTAAAATTTCCTATGGCGCCATTTCTCGCGGACCATGAATTACCATTGTTGTCAGACCTAAAAATTCCACCATACTGAGTTCCAACATATATTTCATCGCCTTCAGAAGCATAAGCGATTACGCGGCTGCCTCTAGGTCCATCAGTCTGCTGCCATTGTGACAAACCTAAAAAGGAAAACGAGCAAAAAAGTATTGCTGTTAAAAAAAGAGAGCACAGATTGTTCATAATCAGAAGGAATTAAGGTGTGTATAAACGTAAGATGGTTTTAATCTAGCAATTCCATAAAATCAATTAAATTTTAACAAATCTTCATTTGTTGAGATAAATTACCTTTTTGAACTAGTATTGCGTCAAAGACATATTTATGCATTCATGGATTTTTCTGCAAAATGATTCGCATTTGGTTACTCAAGTTGCGCTTTATTCCATGATCCCCTTTGTAATTGCATTTGCTTTCATCGTATTTATATTTTATAGGCAAGCAAGAGAAACCAAACTTAAACGAGAACGACTTTCTCTAGAGTTAACAGCACTTCGTGCTCAAATGAATCCCCATTTCATTTTTAACTGTCTCAACGCCGTTTACAATGAAATTCAGGCTAATCGCAATGAGGATGCCGCCAAATATCTCCTCAAGTTTACCAAGTTAACAAGGAGAGTTCTTGAAAATTCGGGAAGTAAATGGATAACTCTCGAAGAGGATGTAAAGATGTTGCGGTCATATATAGAACTAGAACAATTTCGGCTTAGGGATTCGTTTCAATTTGAAATCAACATAGATAAAAATCTCAAACCTGAAAAAGTTGAAGTGCCAATGCTGTTGATTCAGCCTCTACTCGAAAACATTATTTGGCATGGGTTCTCTGACAGAAATAACCATGTAATTACCGTTACTATTTCACGCCAAGAAGATTATCTTCAATATCTGATCCGTAACAATGGCAATATGCGCGTAAATACTGTTTCTACAAATGAATCAATTGGCAAGCAAAAATCCTTAGGTCGGCAGCTTGTAATAGATCAACTGGAAGCAATAGCGCAAATAACCAAGTCAAAACCGCAACTGCACGAATATAGCGATGAAATGAGTAAATTTCATCACAACGTACTCACCTTTCCATATTCCGAAATCAATTGAGATGAAAAAAATACGCGTACTTATCGTTGATGACGAACCTGCACAACAGGAGATTATGTTAAGGGCATTGTCGAGCAGAAATGATACTCACGTAGTAGGCGTGGCATCCAATATACAACAAGGGTTAGAGGCCTTATCGAATTTTAATCCTGAGTTGCTCTTTTTAGACATCGACCTTGGTTCGAAAACAGGTTTTGATCTTTTAAATCATTCAGAAAAACGAAATTTCGAAGTAATCTTTTGTACTTCATTTTCTGAATTTGCAATTCAAGCTTTTAAAGTTTCTGCAATTGATTATTTACTCAAGCCAATTGATGGTGAGGAACTTAACAATGCTATAGTTAAATATCGAAAAAAAGTAGCGTCACCTGAATCCGAAAACTCATCACTCATAAATTTGCTGACGAACCTTCAATTACCTGAGAAAAAGCAGAAACTGGCGTTACCAACATCGAACGGATTAATTTTCGTAAAAACAGTTGATATTATTCATATAGAATCCTCCAATACCTTGACAATATTTTTTCTTTATGATGGACAACAAATTGCCGTGTCACGCACCATGAAAGATTGTGAGGAAATGTTGTCGCTCAAAGGATTCGCGAGAATTCATCAGTCACATTTGATCAATCTTCAGCATGTAAAGCGCTACATAAAAGGTGATGGTGGCCGAGTAATAATGGAAGATGGGAGTGCATTGGAGGTCTCTCGCAGAAAAAAGGATGAGTTTCTTTCAGCGCTGCAGCGAATATGACAAAAACGACCAAATTCTCGTAATAAAACACCGTTTGTAAGCTTAAAATAGCCGAAAACCGGATATTGCTTGTTAATCATGATGGATTAAAGTTTATTTGCTCAGTAAAGAATATCTAAAATAACTTCATGAGATGTCTTACGCAATTAGATCTTGAATTCAATTAAATATAGAATTGATCTCGTATCTTTTGACAATCATCCTTAATCTTATAATTAATAATAAATCACCAATGCCACATAAAATATCCTTTCCAGAAGCAATATCGCTTCTTCACTCATACATTTACTTATCACCATTCGAACCAATAAAAAACATTTTGCCAATTGGTGGACACATAGAGTTGAGTAGTCTTCAAGGAAGCCCAATTCCGCCAGATAATTCGGTTGATCTCATGGTTCGTGGAACACGCTCGTGGTATATCAGCGACGATTCCACCGAGATGAGCAACGAAAACTTTTCTTTAAAAAACGCACTATACTTTTCTGTTGCTTTTGAATCGGTAAGGATACGTGATACTTATAGCCCTGAAAGGGGAATTAAATCCCCGACTCTCTATTCATGCGAGCGTGAGTCGATGATATATCCAAATCCTGAAATTTCTGTAAATCAATTTTTAATTGATTACGATGAATCGCAGCCGTCACACCTAGAATTTACCGATGAGGATGTTGAGGTAATGGCGGGAAATTTTGCACTAAAATTTCCTTGTAATCCAACTTCTGTTGCATTCTTTATAAACGATAATAATGATTTAGCTATAAATGATTTTCTTAGCAACGAGGGAATAACAAGTGTACGCTTTTTTTACGGATATAATCCTCGACTGGATAAAGATAACATTAGGCTTATTTTAATCGGTGTGGATCAAAATTCTAACAATATCATCGGAGAAAATTCAGTGATTTTAGAAAAATCATGGCCACCAAAGTGAGAATAATTAATGCTTAAACTTTTACCTTATATATCAACGTACTCCGGCCTGCTTCCATTGCTAGCCGGGGTACTTTTTGCTCGGCGAAAGCCCTTCATTATGTTTACGATTTTTATTGCTTTGGGTTTTTTGGTTGATGTAATTGTTGCTCATTCTCCTTCCGATAAGTTTGAACATTTTTGTATGTTCTCCTACAGTATCATAGACATACTTTTTTTGGGTTATTTCGTGTTAAATGTTTTATACCCTCAAATGTATGGCCCCATCAAACTAGTTGCGGGTTTATCGATCCTTACATTTTGGTTTTTCACCTACAAAATGTGGAGTCCAGCATTCGACTCGTTTCCGGAATACAGTTTTGTTTTTGATGCATCATTGGAGATAATGCTAGCTCTCCTAGCTGCTTATGCATTGATAAAAATTACAGAAGGACTTGATGATACGCAGACACAAGACTATTTGTTTTTTCTAACAGGAATTTTCTTTTATAATTTCTGCACGTTTTTTATACATTCATTTGTCGGGGACGATTTCGTAGAGCACATTTGGTTTTTAGGCGGAATAATAAATATTATCACAATGATCATATACACCTATGCATTTTACAGACAAGGTGTTTTAAGCAAACATAAAATAATGCTCGATAAGAAATGGTCTGCGGATCAACTCAATATCCGATATCGGAACTAATGTAATTGCCATTCCGGCTCCATGAAAGATTTCAAAATCTTTGTTATCTTTCATCATAACTATCGATTTTCTTCTTTACTTCGCATCCATAGTCAATTCTAATTCTTCAATACCATGGGAAAATCAAAAGATGCCAAAAAAGAAGCCAAGAAAGAGCCTGCAAAAAGTATAAAAGAAAAACGTGCTGAAAAGCGCGACAAAAAACCGAAGTACGATTAAGCTTTTTGGAAGCGTAAGTATTCAAACTTCGACTCTTTTATAGCCGCATAAAAATTAAAAAACCCTTAGAATAGTCTGAGGGTTTTTTGTTATAATTTTATTTCTTCATTAAGGAGGAAGTTCGATCACCTATTCGGATAATATACATTCTTGAACTAAGATTGGACACATCTAATATTGGATTGAGAGTTACCACTTTGATATTCTCTACTGCATGCTGTCCACAAATATTGGTACCGATAACACGCTCTCCAATCATATCGGAGGAACAAAGAATATGCAATCTTTCATTGGCGGGATTAGTAAAAATGGTAATTCTAGTTGAATCCACTTCGAGGGTTGAATTGTAAATAATAAGTTCAGATTCTCTTCTGTTTTTAAAACCAAATTGATCTGTTATTTCTACGGAATAATTGGCAGTTTCATTAATTTTATAAACATGATTTGTAGCTCCATCTATTTGAACGTTGTTCATATACCACTGGAAATATGAGGCCATCGAAGCTGTCAGTAGGTTACCTGATTGTGTGAAGTCTGCCAGTGGTGAATTGACAAGCACATGGTGTGAATTCGAATATTCGCATAATGCGTTGGAAACAACCAATGCTATCGAGCCTGATTGCTCAGGGATGAGTTCTGTAGCTATATTGGATAAGTTATCATAGCTCCAACTTATTTGCTCAACCCAACTAGCGTTGCTTGAAAAAAGTAACTTTTCACCTGCACATAAAATCAACTCTTCAACTGAATGATTTTCGAGATCGCTACAGTTGCTGATGGTGGTAAGTCCGGTATTGGTTACAACGGGAGGATTGAAATCAAAATACATAGTTGCAGCGCTCAATATTTCTTGTCCCAATACCGAATTTGGATTTATATTGATTCTATACCTCACAAACCCATGGCTATTTAATTCATCACTAGAACTATCTGGCAACAGCATATTTTCAAAATTAAAAATTACTTTATTAAACTCATCAATCAGCAAGGCAACAGGATGCGACCTAGCTGCAAGTATTAAAGAATTACGCAGCAATAAATCACTCCGTTGAGTTTTAATTCGCACATCAGTTGCGGAAGTATTTCCTGTATTTTGAAAACGAATTGTAAATTCAAGTTCTTCGTTATAAGGAACATATCCAAAATCTGAACGGCCTACATGTTCGGTGATGTCATTGGGATCGTAAGCGCACAGTATAATGCTATTAATGGCATCCATTTTTTCAGCTAATACATCTGAATTTATTTCAAAAGATAGTGCCGAGACTTTATTCATTAGTGTTTGTCCGAGAAATGCAAATGATGGGGTTAGCATCAAAACTTTTATTAGGACGCTTGAGGTAGGCGCTAAGTCTGTAATATTCCTGGATAGATTATTGCCAATTGCGCCATTTATATTCGGCTAAGCTTGAATATATTGAAACAGCGGATCATATTCGTAATAAACTGCTGCTGAGAGTGTTTGGTTACCAGTATTTTCGACGGTTATTGTGTGGTAAAGTTCACAGAGCACATCCAGTTTGGCATATTACTAAATGCATCTAATCGTAAAATACAGACGTTGGTATTAGACAAAAAAAAATTGTTTGAACACTGGGTACGTCATCAGCAATTATAGTATATGCGCTGGTGTTAGAAGCCTCCCAAAGTGTATCATCTGTCTGTAGTGTAAATTTTTGTGCCAATGGCGATGCTTCAAATAGACCTTTCCATTTGAATCACTAAAAAAAGTGCTTCCGGGTACAGATATCGGATTATTTTCTAGAGGCATCTTTCCAGTGTCGAATTCTCCGTTTGAAATAGTATCAAGAAATACACTTAATTCCATAGGCGAAATACAATGAAGAGGCCAAGCATAAGTTCTAATTGGCGAATCGTTTTCAAGAACTTGCAATTTTCCGGAACATAGTAAGTGGCAAAATGATCGTTTAGGATTATGAAAGTGCGAACAATTGGTCAAAGAACTAACTCCATTATCTCCAAATAAAGTGTCGATTTCGCCATTACTGTTAAGTTTTACCACTCAGGGAGTTCTGAATTCTAAGCCAGGAAAGAATTCTCTGTGAGCATTGCCATTCCGTGAATCAGTAATCCTCCATCAGGTAATAAATGAACCTTAGGTAATTCATTGTTATATTCCACTATGTTGCAGATGGGAAATGATTGTGAAAAATGATCTGTAAGATAATCCAAACATGGTGTGCCTAATGTTCCAAAAGACAAGTCAAGAGATCCATTTGGTAATATTCGATTGACTTTAATTATGCACCTAAATTAACCTTAACTAAAATCAGATTATTATTATTCGATACTTGCTCAACGGTAGTATAAACTTGGAAATAAACGGAATCAGGACCACTCAATCCTATTTGAGCATCCATACAAACGCTTGTTTCGGGTAGTCCATTTTCACTGAGTTGTAATAAATAATCTTGAGGGCGATCGTTGGCCCACAAATAATCTCTGTAAAGTATTGTTAATGTTCCAGCATTAGATAGAGCAGATGATCGGAATGCCGTTTGGTTGTCACCCTAAAATTCATATCGACCATCAACACCATTCGTGTTATCCAACGAACCATCAATGTTCAAACGAACCACAACTAAAGATGAATTTGGGGCATTCAAATACGATTGACCTATTAAATACATGCGGTGGAATTCATCTACAATGAAATCGATCGTAACATCTATACCAGAAGAAGATTGACTAATGACACAGCCTTGATCGCCGAAACTAGAGTCAAGAACGCCATTATTATTGTATCGGTTTATAAAAACTTTTCTGCTTTCTGTATCATCGAAATAGGCCCTAAGCTGCCAGCAGAGAGAATTTGATTGTTAGTTGTTGTTTCTACTTGTAATGGTCTTGAATGGAAAACAGCCAACGAGCTTGGATTAGATGGTTAAATTCCGAAAGGATTGTCTTGCCCATCTAGCAATGGGAACTGGACTTCTCCATTACTTGCAAAAGTGTAATCTAAACTACCATCCTGATTTCTTCTTGTAAAGAAAAAGATTCGACACCATAGGTGTTTTTTATATCAGCTAAAATGGTGCGGTCTAAGTTGTGCCAAACAAGATGAGATTTTTCAGAATTAAATTCTTGCATATTTGCCATTCCATTATTACCATAAGCTATATCTACAGAACAAGGTGATTGTGCGTGTAGAAAAAGAAAGGGAGCAAAACAAAAAAAACAGGAATGCTGTAGCTAAGAAAATTTTGGACATACTATTGGTTTTATGCAATAGGCAAAAGGATGTTCGATACTCCATAAAAAAAGAAAATCTTTATTCATGTTTAACGTAGATAACTATTTTATTAACTATTAGTTCCTGCTTAATTGTATGGCATGAAAAATTTAATTAAGACTACTTCACCTGCGCTATTGGATTAGCAATTCCACTATATTCTTTCAATTCCATCTTAATAGATCCAACAAGAATTTTAGCTTTGACCAAAATAGGAATGTGATTGGCATCATCAGTAATCCAAACACTTAAGTCCTCATCCTTTTTGAATACTCGGCCCTTTTGAACAACTGGAGCGAAGCGCAAACATGCAAATGTTCCAACATCAACTTTCATATTTTCACGCCCAAGAAATTTCATCTTGAGGGGATAAATTTCATCATCAACAATCGTATTGATGGTGAATATGTCGCCTTTTTTTGCCTGAGAATAATCAGTTGTTCGGGCATAATAAAATGCACTCAACATATCCTGCACAAAATCAGGGGTGAGATATCCTTCTCCTTTTGTGCTTTGGTAAGCGCGCTTTTCAGGATAGAAAGTATAGTCTTGTTGAATTTTATACCCACCTTCATCACAATTGCGAATAAAACGATGAGGAAACAGGCCGTCTTTGTCTACATAAGTCTCATAATGATCGCGCACTTTAAAAAACCAGTCGAAGGTTCCTAAACTTGTTCCGGTTCCAACAATTCTATACGCCTCACGGCCGTCGAATTTGTATTGACTTTCTTCAACCCTAATTGTAGCTTCTCCGGCATCAATTAAGCCATAATGCACGCGGTATTTTATAACCTCACCGGCTTTGAATGCATTATTGGTTACTGATCTGTATCCAAGTTCAGGAAGGTTTTCGATCTTAACTTTAGGTGGCTTTGACACTTGGGAAAACGGGCTTAGTCCGCAAGCCAAAAAGAAGGTAAATAATGCAATTCTGTGTTTCATAACAATGTAGTTTATGTCTTCAAGACACGAGCTTCATTCCAAAACGCGGGCCAAAGTGATAACGGTCTAAAAAAGAGTATATTATTCCAATGTCATTTAAGTTTAGAAAAAGGGAGAAAAGCATGTAGGATTATTGCCTTAATCCTAATTAGTGTTAATCTATAGCTGCAATACACTTAAGCTCAATTGCGATAGGGGTAGGCAAAGAGCTGATTTCAACGGTCGTTCTGCAGGGTTGGGCATCTTTGAAATATTCAGCATAAAGTTTGTTATAAGTATGAAAATCACGCTTCATGTTGACCAAAAATACGGTCACATCAACAAGATTATCCCATTTACTGCCACTGGCCTCAAGTATTACCCTCACATTCTCGAAAACACTGCGACACTGTGCTTCAAAATCGAACTCTAGAAAATTTCCATTTTTGTCGAGTTTCAGCCCGGGGACCTCGCTGTCTGTAGCATCGCTTCCTGCCACGCGCGGGCCAACACCTGAAAGAAACAATAAGTTGCCCACACGCCTAGAGTGTGGATACGACCCCACAGGCTTGGGCGCTTTGTCTGTAATCATTTTAGATGTATTGTCTTATTATTCGTTAAACCCTATCCACCAATAGTTTCTATCACTTTTTGATAAATGAAACAATTTCTTGAGTTAGGCCAAGTTTTACTTTTATCACATAGGTTCCTGCCGCTAAATCTGAACAATCGAGATTATATGCGCTACTTTTAACGGAGGGGTATGATTGCACTTGTTTTCCATCGGAAGAATAAATTTCGAACTCGTCGATTTGTTCGTTTGATAGACTTCGAATTTCTAAAGAGTCTTCAACCGGATTGGGCATTATAATGAGGTTATTTTTAAGACTATGCTCTGCAACATCAGTAGTACAATCAAACAATGTTGAATAAATAGCAGGAAACTGTTGAGACCAATAATACTCGTTGTGCTGACCGGCGCTAACAACTTGATAAGTCAAATTAGAAACAGGAACTTGATCTTCAGAAACAATGTTGTACATCTGTTGCATGTCACCTACCATCGATGCACTTTCGGCAGAACCACATATAAAATACAACCTAGAATCTCCCGACAAAGGGTGTATTTCAACATAATTATTAATCTCATCATTGAACCAAAAAGCAGGAGATATAATTGCAGCTTTAGAAAATACATCGTTGTGTTTTGAAATCATGTACATCGAAATCAATGCTCCGAGTGAGCTGCCTCCTGTTCCGGTAAATTCGCGCTCAGGCTTCGTTCTGAATGTTTGATCTATAAAAGGCTTAAGCGTTTCAACAATAAAATTGGCATAGAGAGATCCTTCGCCGCCTTCATTGTATTCTGAATTTATCCATGGTGAAAGTTCATCAATACGCGCTGCACCTCCATTGTCTATTCCGACAACTATTATGGGATCAACACAGGATGTAAAGTCGTCTTCGAGTGTTTCGTCAATTTGCCATTCGCCAGAAAACGATGTTGCGTTATTAAATAAATTCTGCCCATCATGCATGTAAAAAACAGGATAAGATTCAAGACTCGAATCATATCCATCAGGCAATGCAATCCAAATTCTACGTGTGCGATTTAATTGAGGCATATTAAAATTCATATCCAGAATACGCACATCGGAAGTAACTGTATGAACTCCTGCCATATCCTCCCAACCAGCAATTTGTAATTGTTGCGTTGTTCCATTCTGAAACGATAAAGTCCTATCGGGTAAAAATCCGCCCATAGTATTTCCTTCGACTGTATCCCAATCTGTGCCTCTGGTAAACTTAAAAGTTATACTCGGTTCAATTTGAGATGGAATAACAACTGACCAAACGTTTCCGCTGGATGACAGCTTAAAATTTTCATCCGCAGGATTCCAGTCATTAAATGATCCTGCAACATAGATGTCATCTAAAATTGGCGTCAATTGCGGTGTTGACGTAACTTGAATCGTCATCTGGGCAATTGTAGTCGAGTGTAAAAAACAGCAAACAATTAAAAACATTGCTTGTCTCACTTTCATCGAAATGATTATTCCTTTTGTCATTTTTAATCTTATTGTTTGATAATTTTTCCTGACGTTACTGCTCCCTCTGATTTTATTTTGTATAGATAGGTTCCTTTTGGTAAATATGCTTTGGGATTCCAATCAATTTTTTGTGGCCCCGATTTTGTGGCTTTGTACATCATAAAATCTACGCGCGATCCGTTTAAATCAAATATTTCCAAATTTACCATTCCAGCAGTTGCCACATTTGTACTAAAAGTAATACCATCCAAAAATGGATTTGGAAATGGCGCATCTAGGGTTTTGGTCAAAATGTTTTGATTGAAAACAGAAGCAGCAATAACGGGCTCCATTTGAGAAGAGTAAATTCCATTGCCATGCGTTGCAACCGCAATTTTCCCATCAAAAGGACGAACTTTTACCATATTGACAATCACATTTCCAATGGTGTTTTGTCCTTCCATTTCCCAAATCGTATTGCTGCCATCCAGTAATTCCGTGCTGAATAATCCTGCGCTGGTTCCTGCAAAATATTTGGTTATTTCGCCAGGATAAATTTCGACCCAATAAACAGCAGGTCCCGCTCCAGTTCCATCCGTATTTTCTTCTAGATTTCCGCTCACGTCTTGCCATGAAGCACCGCCATCAGTTGTGTGAAAGATGCTTGGAACATTATAGTTGGCAAAACTTACAATCGCTTCATCAATATCAAAATCGTGTATTGTTATGCACGATGTATAAGCACCGGCAGGAAAATTAATTCCGGTAATATTTGTCTTCACCGGAGTTGTACTATAACAATCTTCGAGTTTCCAAAGTTTGCCAATAGTTGTTCCGTAGTAAATTACACTATTATCGCCGAGCGCTTTGTCTAAACAACTAATGCTACCGTGACTTACAGGAATAAGACTTGAACTCATATTTATCCAAAAATCATTTGATAATTCGAAGAAGTAATCTTGCGTAACTTCCACATCCGATACATTTGGCAACCACCAAATTGTGCGATTACCAGCAATGTAAAGATCATTGTTATTGAGCGGATCAAGTAGTAGAGGATTGATAAATAATTGAGAAGGACCTTGATCAGGATCTATTCTTTTTGTTCCTGTTAAGTTTCCATTTGCATCGATTATTTTTTTATAAATTCTACCAGACTGACTGCTTGAAATAATAAAGTTTCTTCCATAAGGTAATGCTCCGAATGAACCATCATCTGCGTGCACTTCTTTCCATGTTTGGTTTGCAACTGCGTTGTTTGTAATCCATGTTCCATTGTCTTGCATACCGCCAAATACAAAATCACTTTCCGATTGTCCTTGCTCCATGCCAACGGTATAGAATTGGGTAGTTAGATAGCCATTGTTTAGAGGAATCCATTCAACATTCGCTGCCATTGCGTTGTCGGTTCTATAGACACCGCCATCATTTGCACTGTACATTACGTTGGGGCTAGTGCGCGAGAATACCATTAAGTGTTCATCGCTGTGGTGATTAGGATAACTGTAAGAAACAGGATTATCCGGATTGCAGCGATAGCCGCCGATCCAACTATGATCATCTTGTGCAAACGCGGAATTACTCCTATGCACATTGATGCCACCAATAAACAAAACATTTGGTTCTGTGGGGTGGTGTGTCATACATAGATCATAACTAAACTGCGATCTCCATGTTCCAAAATCGAAGTTGTCTCCAATAAATAATTCGCAAGCATCATCAGGAAGATTTTGTGACCTATCATTCCATTCGCCACCGCTGCCGCTTCCGTCACCATTTAGAAAAGTATATTTAAAGAACGTGTGACCAACACTGCTTAGGGGAGTGCCTATAATTTCAGTAAGAAAATAAATTTCATTCTCATTTTGAGGATTTGCACACATCACGGTTCTACGCTGATTTGAAATTGCCATAGGCGTGATGTTTGTCCAATTCACTCCGTCTGTTGATCTAAAATATCCGCCTTTGTTTGTAGGATTTGTGTACGATAGTGATGCATACAAAACGCCGGAAGGAGTTATAATAACATCAGAAAACTCTTGGCCAGCAGTGCCAAATCCAAGTACTTCATCCCACGTATTGCCACCATCAGCAGACCTGATGATGCCGCTGTAAGCAGCGGCATAAATAATATCTTCTGCGGTATTGGTGTGATCAAGTGCGAGATTCCAGACAAAGTCGTAACTACCAAATTGCAAAACACTCTGAGGGGTGCCGCTGCTAGTGCTAGTCAAAGAGAACCATGTTTGACCATTGTCGGTGCTTTTCATAATGCCATCACCACTAAAGAGAGATGTAAATGAGGTGCCGCTCACGACACCATAAGATTCTTCACCTGTTCCGTGATACCAAGTACTTTCATGACCCTGTCTAGTATCCTGAACTAAACTACTCACCGCATGTATTTGACCCGGAGCAGTCGTTTTTGCCCACGATTGTCCTGCACTGGAACTGCTCCATACGCCACCGGAAACAGCACCTGCAAGAAGATGATTTTCATCTAGAATATCAATAGCAAATGCTCTGGTACGTCCACCTTTGTTAAACGGACCGCGAGCCTGCCAATTTAGTGATCGATCTAACCTTACGGGAAGCCTGCTTGCAAACTCGGTGGCTGCTATTCTCATCGCAGGATTAAAAATTCCTGAGATGGGATCATGATTGCGTAGATATTCGAAATACCTTCTGCTACTCATATTGACGCCAAAGCCCTCTTCTTGGACTTGAGGTTCAACTTTCTTGTAACGTTTTACAGCAAGCACCGACATACACAAAGTCAAGAGCATAAATGCTACAATTCTAATTGTTTTATTCATTATAAAAACTGTCTATTTTGAGTCGAACGAAGATACTCCTTTCACCGACAAAAATAGAAGTGCAACGGCATCAACTGAGCTATGTTATCACAAACCCGATAAAATAGGAGTTCAAAGACATCATTAACATCACACTTTTATGTGTTCATAATCGTTGATAGATCGTATGCACCGCATTCGCTAGTATTCTAATTTTGATCTCTATGTATCGCGCAATCATTACTATTACCTTAGTCTTATTTGCCAAAGCATTTTGTTTTGGACAAAAGCAGGAGTTTCAAGATGAATACCCCAATGGCAAACTCCGCAGTAAAGGAAATTATCTGGCGGGATTTGAAGACAGCACTTGGACCTATTATTTCGATAGTGGAGTAATTCAGGAAATTACCAATTACAAAAAGGGTAAGCTGAATGGACAAGTTTTGAGATATCATTCCAATGGCAAATTGATGGTAGAAGGATATTTCAAAAATGATTTGCAGGACAGCATTCAAAAAACATTTTCTGCGGATGAAAAATTAATCGAAGAAGGCAATTATGTGTCAGGCAAAAAATCGGGTCGCTGGAATTACTTCTTTCCAACAAGTGATACAATGTCTGTAGAAATCCACGATACAGATTTTATTCGAATTCTAAAATTTTGTGAATCGCCTGAAAAATGTTCAATCAAAAATGGCAACGGATTTATGGAAGAATATTTTCCCGGTGGCAAATTACGCAATTCAACTCCTTACGTAAATGGGTTGCCAAATGGCTTGTATAAAGAATACCTATCGAATGGAGATGTGCGCGCATCAGGAAAATATTCCGATGGAAAAAAGGACAGCACTTGGACGGAAATATACCCAACCGGAAATCCAAAACGTTTGGCAAATTACAGCGCTGATATTTTCGATGGTTCCTTTGTAGAATATTTCGCGAATGGCAACATCAATACCAAGGGAAATTATTCTCAAGGTAAAAAAACAGGCGAATGGACGTGGTTTTTAGAGTCTGGACAAAAAGATATGCAAGGCACATTTGAAGAAGATCTTCAGCATGGAGATTGGACTTATTTTTATGGAAATGGTAACAAACACTATTGGGGACTATTTGACAAGGGCCTAATGGAAGGCCAATGGCAATATCAATATTGGAAAGGAGAAAAGTGGAAAGAGGGTGATTACTCAAATGGAAAAAAAGAAGGACTTTGGAATTATTGGTTTGAAAACGGAAAAGTATTAATGACCGGTAACTTTAAAAACGATCTTGAAGAAGGACTTTGGAAAAGTTGGTATGAAAACGGAAGTCCCAAAGACGAAGGCACCTACAAAGAGGGAAGAATGAGTGGGAAATGGGTTGGATATTATCCAAATGCTCTAAAAAATTATGAAGGTGCTTGGTATATTGTAAAAGAAAAAGACAAGTTTATAGACAAGTGGGCTGATATATATAACAAACCTGAGTCCGAATTAAAAAACAAACAAGGAGAGGTAAAAAAAGGAATGTGGAGCTATTGGCGCGACAATGGAAAAGCCGAAAAATCTGAAACATACAACAATGGAATGCTGAACGGGCCGGCCATTACATACAATGAATTAGGCAAACCGGAAAGCAAAGGATCATTCAAAAACGGAAAGCCTGATGGTAAATGGGAATACTTTCATCCACATGGCGCGCCCATGAGAGCATGTGAGTATAAGGAGGGAAAACTTTTTGGGAATTCAGTGATTTATAATGATCGCGGAAAAGCAATTGAAGAATGTAATTACGTCAACAATAAACGTGATGGTTTGTATGTAAGATACAATGAAAAAACAGGCAAGGTGATGTTAAAGCAGATATACAAAGCGGGCAAAGTTATTGAGGTGCTTGAAGGCAAGCCGATACCGTGAGCTTTGTGCAAGGTGATACGTATTAGGTTCTAAGTAAATTGCATGTGCTATTAAATGCGCCTATATGAATCAGAGTGAATTAAGTAATGGCAATACATTTCTCTGTTAGACAAGTTAATCATTTTAGTTTTTGTCAATCAATTCAATTTTTTTAACCAAGATATTTCCTTGCTCATCCACTAATGTGAGTTTGTGAATTCCTATTTCGGGACCAATTTCCATTTGATGAATTGTTTTGGTTTCGCCAATAAAAGTGTCGTCCCAATGCCAAAATAACGTTGCATCATTTTGTTGATGTGATGCTTGAAGAACAATACGTTCAAACTTTCCGGTTAAGTTTTTAGGCACATAAACACGAGCTTCCGATCTTGGATAAATAAGTCCGATCGGTTGATAATCTTCGACAACACAGTTTGGAGCAAATGGCGGCAACTCTTTGTATTCAGGATGATTTCGTTTGTAATAGTAGGCTTGTACAGAAGGCAAAACAAACCAGCTTTTCGCGATCATAGCATCACCGGAACTGCAGGTCATATTAACTCTGAATGTGCCCGAGCCATCTGTATGAATTAATTTATGATATTGGCATGATGGACTTCTAAGAGATGCTCGAGGAGCAAGAATAGTATCGGTGTGTTCGCAATTCATCCCCACTCGCATGCCACTATTTGAACACACGGCAACCCTTTCAAGATCATCGTAGGGCGTGATGAACCAACCTTTTCGAGGTAAGATACTAAAAACATCAAACATCAATGGAGCAGCAGAAGTGACTCCTGTAAGTTGTGGTCTTCCCTGCCCATCTGAGTTCCCAATCCAAACAGCAACAACATACTCTGGAGTGGTGCCCACGGCCCATGCATCGCGGTTACCAAAACTGGTTCCCGTTTTCCAAGCAATTGGTTTATAAGAATCATAAACCTCCCAACCAAGTTCTGTTTCAGGTTTGTTGACTTCCAGTAACGATTTATAAGTGCACCAAATACTTCCTGCATCAAACAAGGGGAAATACTCTTGATCACGTACGCGCTCACTCGATTGCTCGGCATCATTCAAAAGTAAAAAACGCATTGATTCATTTCCCTCCAAATATTTCCCTCCACTTTCTGAAAATTCTGAAAGTTCCCTTGCCATGGCTGCGTAGGCGTGAGCGATATCCCACAAACTAGCCTCGCCACCGCCAAGAATCAATGAAAGTCCATAATGATCTGCCGGTTTTGTTAGATGTGAGAACTTCATCTTTCGCAATAGATCATGAAACCGATGATAACTATAATCTTTAAGCATAGCAACAGCAGGAACATTAAGTGAGCGAGATAAGGCGAGTCCAGCGGGTACAGCTCCACCAAATGTTTCTGAATAATTTTTTGGTGCAAATCCATCGTATTGTATAGGAATGTCTGACAACAAGGCATTGGGCATCATTCTACCTTCCTTAAGCATTGCGGCATACAAAAATGGTTTGAGGATACTTCCTGTGCTACGGGGAGCCATCACCACATCTACTTGATTTGCATGAAGATTGGCAGCCTCAGAACTGTTGCCCAAATAGGTTAGCACCTCTCCTGATTTTACATCGATAATTAACATCGCCGCATTAAATACCAAATTGGATCTTAGTTTTTCCACTTGTCTCTCAAGCAAAATAGCAGCGTGTTGTTGAACATGATAGTCTATTGTTGTCTTAAAACTATTGCCTGTCCCGTGTTTGGAAAGAAGACGATTTAGGACATGGGGAGCTTTTTGCGGAAGAGGAAATGGCTTTTGGGGAAGTTGTTCTAATAAACTCAACTCATAATCTAGGGCTTCTATTTCGCCGTTATCCAATAACATTTTTAAAACACGATTTCTTTTGGCAAGAAGTTTTTCTTGATTTTTTCCTGGAAAAATGAGAGATGGAGCATTAGGTAAAACAGCTAGGGTAGCACTTTCTGCCCACGAAAGTTGATTGGGAGAGCGACCAAAGTATCGCCAAGCAGCAGCCTCAATACCAACAACATTGCCTCCATAAGGTGCGTTGGCAGCATACAATGCAAGTATCTCCTCTTTGGAATAACTCCACTCCAGTCGCATTGCCTGAATTATTTCTTTGATTTTGGCAACAATTGTGCGTGGAGGATCTTCGGCACTCAGTCTTATTGTTTGCATGGTAATGGTGCTGCCACCACTTACAATCCTTTTTTTTCTAATATTTTGAGCCAGAGCACGAACCAAAGAAGGAAGGAAAACCCCCGAATGATCGTAGAAATTTTTATCTTCAAATTGAAGTAGTGATTTTTTAAATTTATCCGGAATCTCTTCGCCGGCTGGAAATCGCCACTGTCCATCCGTTGCAATTATTGCACTGAGCAATTCACCGCCGCGCGCGTATACAACAGTGCTGTGCGGCTTTTGAAACAAGCGAGATGGCAAACAAAATAAAAAGTAAAGAAAAAAAATTATCCCAAATACAAAAAAGAAACGCTTCGAGAAAAAACGGAATTCTTTCCTTCTAAAAAATGTGTTTTGTTTGCCAATTTCAGACATAGGAACTGGCTAAATCTCAAAATTTTGTTTCGTTGAAAGCCGATGCAAGATGGCAAAAAAAACGACTGCTTTATTAGCAGTCGTTTTTATCGAAAAACCGTCTATTCATTCCAAACCATTACCCAACTTTATCGCCGACGATCTTAGCCCTAATTATTTCCTTTAGACCCATTGGTAAAAAACCAACCAAACTTTCTGTTAAACCAATTTTCCAGTTCATTTAAGTATGAAGCGATCATAAATTAATTTTTAAGTATTTGCTGTTTTATTTACACCAATTAAACCCGAATGTGATCTAATTGTTGCATAAACAATAATATTTCACATTTCTTTTCTTTTTAATTATTGCATTTCTAAACGGGGTAAAAGTGTGGGATTCGCACTTCGAGTCTATCAAAGTTCATATTACTGACGTTTAAAAAATAAAGCTTAGAAATTTAGGTATTTCAAGCCCAAATCCGTATTCTTGCCACCGCATTTTAACTAACCCATTAACCTCAAACCCGTATGAATCGAATTCTGTTTTTGGCTATCATCGCCGTTCTTTCATTTAGATCACCAATAAAGGCCCAACTAGGTGACGTTCAACTAAAAACAGGTCCATCATTTGACCCAAAAGGAGTAATTAGTTCTGTAATTGGTCAGATTGATAACACCATTTATTATACCTCCTTTAAAAGAGGAAGTTGGCTAGGTGCCGTGAGAAGCAATGATCTTTCTCAGGTATTTGAGCTTGAGTTAGAGAGCCCTAATTATAAAGGTAAAAAAACAACTTTCCGTGAATTAGTGATTCTTGGTGACAAACTCATTATGATCAGCGAACTTTATGATAAAGAAGATGGCCGCAAATATTTGATTGCGCAAGCTCTCGGCGAAAACGGCAAAAACGAAGGCAGCCCAATCGAACTAGAATCTGTTACAGCAGAATCAAAAAAAACAGCAGGAAGTTTCTCTTGGCATGTGGACAGTGCGCTGGGTCGCATGTTGTTATACACCGATATGGGAATGACGAAGTATTCGAAAGAAAAATTCGCCTTTAAAGTTTTAGATAAAAATCTATCTGTAGTTTGGAGTGAAAACCTTGAGCTTCCATATCCCGACAAATTTTTCAGAATTAGTAACTACATCATAGATAAAAATGACAAGCTATTTATGACATGCATATTTGATGAATTTGCTCAGACAAAAGCTGCAGAAGGCAAAAGAAAAGCAAAAGAAGAAGCCAAGGAAAGGGGTGGCAATTGGTACACCTACAAAATCCTAAGTTTTGACTCCAAAACATCAAAACTAGTTGACTATGATGTGAAGCTAGAAAAAGGACAAGCCATTGTAAGTTTTGATTATAGCCTCGACATGGATGAAGATTTAAATATTGTTGGATTATATGCTAATGATGCAAAAAGCACAGGGGCACATGGTGTTTACTTCATTAAAATGAATGCAAAAACAGGCGTAATAAAAACATCGAATATCAAAGAGTTTGACAAAAAAATGGTCGAAGATTATCTTGTCGCAACCCTTGGAGAAAAGCGCGGGTCAAAGAGTGCGGACAAAGGAAACGGGATTGATAATTTTGTCGTAGATCAAATAGTTAACAAAAATGATGGTGGCCTAATAATCAGCGGAGAAATATTTAGAAGTTACACTGTTTGTTCAACCGACCCAAGAACAGGAGCAACTAGCTGCAGCACACATTATATTTATGGATATATTATTACCATAAACATAAACCCATCGGGAGAAGTTAATTGGATTCAATATGTGCCAAAAATTCAACACACGGTTAATGATGGAGGTTTCTATTCTTCATACGGATTTCTTGTATCTGATGATAAACTTTTCTACATTTTCAACGACAATGTAAAAAACTATGGACCAAAGAAAAAACCGGGTAAAACTTATCAGATGACCAGCCCGAAAGGATCTGTAACAACAATTGCTGTTATTGGAGATGATGGTCAACGACAAATGGAACCAAACGCTAAGTTACAGGCTGATAAAAAGTTATTGCGCCCTAAGGTTGGCGTATTTCTAGCAACTGAAAATAAATTGATTTTACTTGCCAAATGGAAGAATACCGAATGTCTTGTAGAAGTGAAAATAGAAAAATAGTGGCTTTACTACATCCAATATAGTCCAATGTAGGCCTTGCTTTGTAGCATTGTTTTAAGTAGGCACGGCGCGACTACAATAAATTATTAATAAGTCCTTTGGAACAATTTATACCAATGTCACATTTAAAATGGTTCAAACCATTTTAAGAGTTACAGCAGTAAAAGCCGATACAACAAAATACCAGTACAATAAGCCTATTGGCGATATTGGACCGTCTATTTAGTATAATAGGTAATATATATTATATAGGCATTACACGAACACTACTAAAATTAAAAAAGAGGCATTTTAGTATGCGGATTTTTTTATGGGTTTAAAATAGTTTTTCTTGAATTGGTTTGGACACAGCTTCTGTCATGCCCCGCACATGTTGCTTGTGGTAAATGCTTTGAACATGAGTCCTAACCGTATTATAACTTATGTTGAGTTCGTCGCTAATTATCTTACAGGGCTTGCCTTCTGCCATGCAGCGCAATACATCCTTCTCCCTTTTGCTCAATTGATAATTTTCTTTGTGAACTGAGGTGTCGGGTAACTTCGTGTGGCTTTGAAACATTCTAATAACACTTAGCTTCAGCAGGTGACAAAGGCGATCCTCCATTTTGTACATCACAAACAGCCGAAATAATTTCATCTGGCTTTATGCTTTTTAATATATAGCCCGATGCGCCAGCTAACAATGA
>Ga0105048_10000888_pt1 | contig 47776 bp, 51 predicted proteins | sample MAT05_FD_78382 | JGI IMG/M metagenome (GOLD analysis project Ga0105048, IMG submission 78382) | Freshwater microbial communities from Lake Fryxell liftoff mats and glacier meltwater in Antarctica - MAT-05 | ecosystem: Environmental > Aquatic > Freshwater > Ice > Liftoff microbial mat | place...
CTCAGGGTCCAGGATCTGCGCGTGCGCGACGAGCACGGGGTGGAACGCCTGAAAGGCATCTCCTTCGAGATCCGGGCGGGCGAGATACTGGGGATTGCCGGGGTGACGGGCAACGGGCAATCCGAACTGCTGGCAGCCCTCGGTGGCATCGCCAGGGCCACAGGGCGGATGGAGCTGAACGGGCGGGACCTGCCCCTCTTCGGTCCTGGCTCTGACGGGCAAAGCCGCCGCGCCGCAGGCATTGCCCATGTACCCGAAGATCGCCACCGGCTGGGGCTGATCCTTGACTTCACCGCCTGGGAGAACGTGGCCTTCGGCTATCACAACGCGCCCGAATACCAGAAGAACGCGCTTTTCATGGACAATGACGCTCTGCGCCGAGATACGGAAAAGAAGATGGCCACGTTCGACGTGCGCCCCCCCATCCCCACACTGCCCGCCAAATCATTCTCGGGCGGCAACCAGCAGAAGATCGTCGTCGCCCGCGAGATCGAGCGGAACCCCGACCTCCTTCTGGTGGGCCAGCCGACGCGCGGCGTCGACATCGGCGCCATCGAGTTCATCCACAAGCAGATCGTGGCGCTGCGCGATGCGGGAAAGGCGATCCTGCTCGTTTCAGTCGAGCTTGACGAGATCCTCAGCCTCTCGGACCGCATCGCGGTGATGTTCGACGGCCGCATCATGGGCGTACGCGACCCCGCGACCACGAATGAACGCGAACTCGGCCTTCTTATGGCCGGAATGTCCGGGGAGGGCGCGTGATGGATCGTTTGCCGAAATGGGCCGATGTCGTGCTCGTACCTATGATCAGCCTGATACTCGCCGCGCTTGTTGCGGCGCTGGTGCTTCTGGCCATCGGCCAGAGCCCGCGAGAGGCGATCACGGTGATGGTTCAGGGCAGCGTGATGAGCGCCTATGGCTGGGGCTATACGCTCTACTATGCGACCAGCTTCATGTTTACCGGACTTGCGGTGATGGTGGCGTTTCATGCGGGTCTTTTCAACATCGGGGGCGAGGGCCAGGCGCAGCTCGGCGGCCTTGGCGTCGCCCTTTCGTGCCTGTTCGTTCCCTGGCCGCACTGGACGCTGGCCCTCTTGGGCGCAACCTGCGCTGCGGCTGCCTTCGGTGCCGCCTGGGCCGCTTTGCCTGCGTACCTGCAGGCCCGGCGCGGCAGCCACATAGTTATTACCACGATCATGTTCAACTACATCGCTGCGGCGTTGCTGGTGTTCCTGCTGGTCGATGTGCTGCGCCCCGAAGGCCAGATGGACCCTGCCACCGCCCGCTTCCCCGAAGCGGCCAGCCTGCCGACGCTGAACATGATACCGGGCGTGAACCTGATCTTCACGAAGGACGTCCCGGCCAATGTCACCCTCTTCATTGCGCTGTTCATGGCCTGGGCCTGCTGGGCATTGATGTGGCGCACGCGGCTTGGATATGAAATCCGCAGCTATGGCAAATCCGAGCCTGCTGCGCGTTACGCAGGGATCAACCCTTTCCGCATCATCATGATCTCGATGATGATTTCCGGTGGCCTTGCGGGGATGATGGCCATCAACAACGTGATGGGCGAGGCTGAAAGGTTGCTTGGCAACTCTGCCTCGGGGGCGGGGTTCATCGGCATCGCGGTAGCGCTGATGGGGCGCAACCATCCCATCGGCATCGTTCTGGCCGCACTTCTCTTCGGGTTCCTGTTCCAGGGCGGGGCGGAGCTTGGCATGTGGACCAAGATCCCGATCGAGCTGCGCACTGTCGTGCAGGGTCTGGTGATCCTGTTCACCGGTGCGCTCAACATCATGGTGCAGATGATGCTGGTGCGCCTGTTTAACCTCTTTCGTGTGAGGGCCGCCTGATGGATTACGCAACCCTTCTGCAGCTGCTCGACTCCACCCTGCGCCTCGCAACCCCCCTTTTACTCGCCTGCCTCGCCGGACTTTACTCCGAGCGTGCGGGCATCTTCGACATCGGGCTGGAGGGCAAGATGCTGATGGCGGCGATGGCCTCCGCCGCGGTGGCGTTCCTCACCGGTTCGGTCTGGCTGGGGCTGGGTGCGGGCATCCTTGCCTCATTGCTGCTGGCCATGATCCACGGTGTGGCCTCAATCACTTTCCGGGGCAACCAGCTGATTTCCGGGGTGGCGCTGAACTTCCTCGCCTCCGGGATCACGGTGCTGGTGGCGCAGCGGCTGTTTGCGCAAGGCGGACGCACACCGCCACTAGAAGGGGCCGCGCGCTTCAACCCCATCACTCTGCCCTTTGCCGAAGCCTTGCGCGATGTCCCTGTTCTCGGCCCGCTCTATTACGAGGTGATCTCGGGGCATGCGGCCCTCGTCTATATCGCGCTTTTGCTGGTCCCTCTGTCATGGTTCGTCCTTTACCGGACCCGCTTTGGCCTGCGCCTGCGTGCCGTGGGCGAAGAGCCAGGTGCCGTGGATACCGCAGGCATTTCGGTTGTGGGCTTGCGTTTTGCGGCTGTGGCCATCACCGGCATACTCTGCGGGCTCGCGGGGGCCTACATGGCCACCGCCCTGCAGGCAGGCTTCGGACGAGAAATGACGGCAGGGCGCGGCTACATCGCACTGGCCGCCCTCATCTTCGCCAAATGGCGCCCGGTTGCAGCGCTTTGGGCCTGCCTTTTGTTCGGCTTCTTTCAGGCGCTGGCCCTGAGGCCCGATGTCGTGGAGAACGTGGTGCAGTTCAAGGTTCCCGTCCCCTTCCTCGATGCGTTGCCCTATGTGCTGACCGTGATCGTGCTCGCAGGTTTCGTAGGCAAGGCCATCCCGCCCCGCGCAGGCGGCGAAGCCTATGTGAAGGAACGCTGATCCCTTCATGTTGATCGAGGTCTCCTACGGGGTAGTCAATTGGTTTCGCCATCCGTAAAAGAAACCGATGGCTGGAGATCGAACCCCCGCTCACCGCCAACCGCAAAGAGCCCCTGATGACCGACGCCGCCGACCTCGCCGACCTGATCCGTGCCCGTGCAGGCGCGGTCGCAGGCGCTCTCCCTGTGCGTTTTGGCCTCATCCTCGGCTCCGGCCTCGGGCATCTGGCCCATGCGGTGGAGGGTGTCGCGATCCCCTATGCTGACCTGCCCGGATTTCCGCATGTCGGGGTGTCCGGCCACAACCCGCAGCTGCATGTGGGCACTCTGGAGGGCGTGCCGGTCGCGGTCTTTGGTGCACGCGAGCATTACTACGAAAACGGCAACCCGGCCGCGATGCGTCTGCCGCTTCAGGTGCTGTGCGCGCTAGGGGCGGAACGTCTGATCGTGACCAATGCCGCAGGCTCCTTGCGGGCGGACATCCGGCCCGGTGATCTGATGCTGATCAGCGATCACATCAATTATTCTGGACTGAACCCTCTGATCGGCGAGAGGACCGACGCCCGCTTCGTGCCGATGACCGCCGCCCATGACCCTGATCTTCGGGCCGCCTTGCGCGCTGCGGCTGCGGCCGAGGGGATCCCTCTGGCCGAGGGGGTTTACTGCTGGTACTCAGGCCCGTCGTTCGAAACCCCGGCCGAGATCCGCATGCTCCGCCTTCTGGGGGGCGATGCAGTAGGTATGTCTACGGTGCCCGAGGTGATCCTCGCCCGGTTTCTGGGGCTCCGGGTCACTGCCATCTCTACCATAACCAACATGGCGGCGGGGCTGAGTGACGAGAACATCAGCCACGAGCACACCAAGTCCATGGCCCCTGTGGGTGCGGCAAAACTGGAACGCATCTTGCGGCATTTTCTGCAAGCGCACTGTTGACAGCGCGAAGCGTTTGACATCGCAACCTTGCTGGAGCAGTTCTTTGAAAGCTCCCCTTTTTCGCACGATCCGGCCGGAATGCAGATCTACCTTCCCATTGCCGAGGTCTCGGTTGACGCGTTCCTTTTGCTGGGACTGGGCGGGGTCGTGGGCTTTCTGTCCGGCATGTTCGGGGTGGGCGGCGGGTTTTTGATCACACCTTTGCTGTTCTTCATTGGCATCCCGCCTGCGGTGGCCGTGGCCACCGGAGCCAATCAGGTGGTGGCCTCCTCGGTGTCCGGGGTGCTGGCGCAGGTGCGGCGCAAGGCGGTGGACTTCCGGATGGGGTCGGTCCTTCTTGTTGGCGGGCTTGCAGGATCCTCGATCGGCGTCTGGCTGTTTGCCCTGCTTACCCGTCTAGGCCAGGTCGATCTGTTTGTGCAATTGTCTTACGTGCTGTTTCTGGGCTTCATCGGTGCCACGATGCTGCACGAAAGCCTGCGCTCCATGCTGCGGGCCAAGCGCAGCGATGTCCCTGTCCGGCGGGCACATACGCACAATTGGGTGCACCGTTTGCCCTTCAAGCTGCGTTTTCGCGCCTCGGGCTTGTACATCTCGGTCATCCCGCCTTTGTTGGTGGGCGGGATGGTTGGGGTTCTTGCGGCCATCATGGGGGTCGGCGGCGGCTTCATCATGGTGCCTGCGATGATCTACATCCTGGGCATGCCGACCAAGGTTGTTGTCGGAACCTCGCTCTTTCAGATCATCTTCGTGACCGCCTTCACCACGGTCATGCATGCCATCACAAGTCAGACAGTGGATATGCTGCTCGCAATTCTGCTCATCCTCGGCGGCGTGATCGGCGCGCAGATCGGCACCCGCGTTGCCGTCCGCCTGCGGGCCGAGCAGTTGCGGATCCTGCTGTCGCTTCTGGTGCTGGCGGTGGCGGGGAAGATCGCACTGGACCTGCTGTTGCGGCCGACCGAGCTTTTCTCGGTCATGCCGGAGGGGGCGCCGTGATCCGCGCGGGCCTTCTTGCGGTGCTGGCGCTGGCCGGGCCGGGACTGGCTTCGGCCGAGGAAATCATCTCCGGCCTCAGCCAGAGCCGCGTCGCCATCACCGCAAATTTTGATGGCTCGGAGATCCTGCTCTACGGTGCCGTGAAACGCGACGCCCCTGCCCCGGACGGTCCGCTTGACGTAATCATCACCGTGCAGGGGCCTGACACGCCGCTGATCATCCGGCGCAAGGAACGGGTCGCAGGCGTCTGGCTCAACAAGGATCAGGTCCGCATTGACTCGGCCCCCAGCTTTTATGCCATCGCCACCACAGGCCATCTAGCCGACATCCTGTCCGAGACGGAGGATCTGCGCCACAACATCTCTCTGCGCCGGGCCATCCGCGCGATCGGGATTTCGGCGGAGGCCGACCGCTCACCGGAATTCATCGAGGCGCTGGTGCGCGTGCGCCGACAAAGCGAAGCCTACCGGATCGACGAAGGCTCGGTCGAGCTGACGGCGGGAACCCTGTTCCGCACCGACGTGGTGCTGCCCGCAAACCTGACCGAAGGGGAATACAGCGTGCGCCTGTTCCTGACGCGCAAAGGCCGGGTGGTGGCCACGCAGAACCGGGTGATCGCAGTGCGGAAAGAGGGGCTGGAGCGGATGATCTTCACCGCCGCACACGAGCGCCCGCTGGCCTACGGGCTGGTCTCGCTCGCGCTGGCAGGGCTTGCAGGCTGGGGCGCGTCCACCGCATTTCGGTATCTGCGACCCTGAGGCGTCAAAGGCCTGCCCGGTCCAGCACCTCGGGCGCCGCACGGTGCATTGTCAGGCAGCGCACCGCGTTCAGCACCATCAGTGCCGCCCAGAGACCGTGGTTCCCAAAGCCCGGCACCAGCACCAGCAAGGCCACGCCGTAAAGCGCGACCGACACCAGCATGGTGCGCAGCATCGCCTCTGTCATCAGGGCGCCGATGAAAATCCCGTCATAAATCCATGCGGCGACCCCGATCAGCGGCGACACCGCAAGCCATGGCAGATAGGCCTGCGCCTCGGCACGCACGCCGGGTGCGGTGGTCATCAGGTCGATCAGGACGGGCCCCGCCAACGCAATTACTGCCGCCATCACCGCCGCGCCGACAAAGCCCCATTGCAGGCACATCCGCGCGGCCCGCCGGGTGCCTGCAGGATCGCGCGCGCCCACGCCTTGCCCGATCAATGCCTCGGCCGCAAAGGCGAACCCGTCGAGCGCATAGGCCGAAATCTCAAGAAACTGCATCAGCACCTGATTGGCGGCGAGAGTCACATCGCCAAACCGCGCGCCGACAAAGACAAAGCTGGTGAAGGACAGCTGCAACAGCACCGTCCGCCCCATGATGTCCCGGCTTGCCCCAAACATCTGGCGCAGTGCGACCCTGTCCCCCAACCGCGCAAGCGCCGGGCGCAACGCTGCGCCAAAGGCGTCTCGCACCAGCCAAAGGCCAAGAGCCAGCCCCGACACCTCAGCGATCAGGGTGGAAAAGGCCACCCCCTCCACCCCCCAGCCTAGGCCCAGCACCAGCCACAGATCGAGGATCACGTTCAGCCCGTTCTGCCAGACCTGCAGCATTAGGACTGCGCCCGTCCGCTCCAGCCCGACGAGCCAGCCGGTCAACGCATAAAGCGCGATGGTTGCGGGCGCCCCCCAGATGCGGATGGCAAGGTAATCGCGCGCGTGCCCCTCCACCTCAGCCGAGGCCGGGGCGATGGCAAACGCGCCGGTCATCAGCGCCCGCTGCAGCACGATCAGCGCGGCCCCCGCCGCCACCCCCACCACCATCGCGCGGATCAGCGTGGCAGAGCGTTCGGGCAAGTCGCCCGCCCCCTGCGCTTGTGCGGCAAGGCCAGAGGTCGTCATCCGGAGGAACCCGAACGCCCAGTAGAGCGTGGCGAGGATCACCGCCCCAAGGCCCACCGCCCCCAAAGGTGCGGCCTGCCCCAACTGCCCGATCACCGCCGTATCGACCGCCCCAAGCAAGGGCACCGTGGCATTCGACAGCACAATCGGCCCCGCCACCCGCAGGACCCGGGCATGCGTCAGCCCGGCAAGTGGCGAGGTCATGGACCCGCCTTGTCCATCATCGGGTCCTTCATCGGGTCCATCATCGGGTCTGGCACCGGGTCTGGCACCGGATCTGGCACCGGACCCGGCACCGGATCTGGCACCGGTTCCGTCATTGGGTCCGGCATAAGGAAATGCCCGGTCGCCTGCGCAAAGAGGCGGCTGCGGTTGTCCTGCCAGGCCTCCACATGCACCGAGGCATAACGCCGGCCCGACCGGTTCACCCGCGCCCGCGCATAGGCATCGCGCGGCAGGCCGGATCGCAGATAATCTACCGTGAAATCGATGGTCTTGGGCAACCGCAGACCGCGCGCGCGGTCTTGCCCGCCTGCTTCCATTTCCTCCCACATCGACGCCCACGCAAGCTCGATGATGGCCGTCACTTCCAGAAACGCGGCTGTCACCCCGCCATGCAGCGCGGGAATGAGGGGGTTGCCGATCAGCTTGGTGTCGAAGGGCAGCAGAGCGGTCAGCTCATCCCCCCGCCGGTCAAAGCGGATGCCCAGAAACGTGACGTAAGGCACCCCGTCGATCAGCCCGCGCAAGGCTGCATCGCGGCGCTCCTTCACCTTCTGCACGGGTTCGTGCGGAGTGCGGGGCGTTTGGGTCATTCACGCGCCCTTTCGACAGTAAAGGAGCCCGTGGCCATCGCAACCGGGCGCTCCGGGTCGTCATCCGTCGCTACCGCCCGGATGAAGGCGACGGACCGGGTCACGTGATGGCACACCGCCTCGGCCCGCATTGCCTGCCCCGGAGTTGCCGGGCGCATGTAGTCGATCCTGAGATCCAGCGTCGCGGTCGAGACCGGCGCGGACGGATGGCACATCACGGCCGCCCCCGAGGCCGTGTCCATCAGCGCCGAAACTGCCCCGCCATGCATCACGCCCGTCGCCGGGTCGCCGATGAAACGGGCATCATAGGGCATGGTGATCACTGCCCGCCCCTCGCCGAGCGCTTCCAGAACCATACCCAAGGCCCGGGCATGGGGCAGCGCCTCAATGAATTTCCGGGCGATGGCCAGCGTCAGGTTGTTCGGCGTCTCGGTCATTTTGGCTCCTCCGGCACCTTACTCTTGGCTTGTTGTCCGCAAAGTGCAAGGCCGCCGAAACTGTTGCGCGCTCCGTCTGCCGCGCCTATCCTGCCATCGGGAGGGGCAGATGTCCGAAGTCCGGCTCAGTTTCAAGGAAATGTGCGCCCGCTTCGACGTGACGCCCCGAACCCTGCGCTACTACGAATACATCGAACTGCTCGCGCCCGAACGCATCGGCCGCGCCCGGTTCTATGGCGCGCGCGAGGTAGCCCGCTTGACGCTGATCCTGCGCGGCCGCCGCTTCGGCTTCAGCCTCGAGGAGATCCGCCAGTGGCTGCTGACTTACCGCCAGAAGGGCTCCGTTTCCCAGTTGAAGCTGTGGCTCGAACTTGCGGACCGCCAACTGGGCCTGCTCGACAGGCAGCGGGTCGAACTGGACAGGACGATCGAAGACCTCAACACGTTGCGCAAAGCCGCCGCCGCCAAGCTCGCCGAGGCCAACGAGGACATCTGATGTACCGAGCCCGGCTGACGGAAGCCGCAAGGGATGGGACGTCGCGTGGGTTGATCGCGGCTCCACCGAGGCGTCGGCCGAGCAGGAGCGGCATCTTGCAAGTGCAAGGACTTCTTTCCGTGTTGCCGAAAAATGACGCGACGTTACAGTGATCTGCACGTCACCTGATCTGGTATGCCACAGGTGCTACATCTGAACATGCTGCCCGAGGATCACCCGCTTGCCTCACCCATCGTCTTCTGTCTGCGCCCTTGCCCCGCCCGGCATGCCTGCGGCTGATGCGCTGACCGTCCGCCACACCCGGGGGTCTGCACGACCCGTCCGGCGCCATCAACGTACAGTGCGGCCAAGATTTTGCATCGGACCACGACTGCCTCGCCCGCTGGAGGTCGTACCGGGTCGCGCCGGAAATCATCCTTGCCGAACTCTCCCCAGACCCCGCCAAAGGCAAGCGCATGCCCGACCGGGCTGCCCTTCCCGATGTTTGACCGAGGATAGTTCGATGCCGATTTATACCGCTCCGCTCAAGGACATGCAGTTCCTCCTCCATTCTGTTCTCCGCGCTCCCGATGCCGATGTGCCCGGCTACGCCGACCTAGACCCTGCGTTCACCGAGGCGATCCTGACGGAAGCGGGCCGCGTTGCGACCGACATCCTGCTTCCGATCAACGCCTCGGGCGACCGCGAGGGGTGCCATCTGGAAAACGGTGTGGTCCGCACGCCCAAGGGTTTCATCGAAGCGTTCAAGGCCGTGCGCGATGGCGGCTGGCCCGCGCTCGACTGCGACCCGGAATATGGCGGCCAGGGCCTGCCCTTTCTGATCAACACGGCGGTAGGAGAGATATTCACCTCGGCCAACATGGCCTTCAACATGTATCAGGGCCTGACCCACGGAGCAGGCTCGGCAATCCATATCCACGGCACCGCCGAACAGAAGGCCACTTACCTGCCCCGCATGGTCAGTTGCGAATGGACCGGCACCATGAACCTGACCGAGCCGCATTGCGGCACCGACCTCGGGCTCATGCGCACCCGTGCCGAACCGCAGGCGGATGGCAGCTACGCCATCACCGGCACCAAGATCTTCATCTCGGCAGGTGAGCATGACCTCGCTTCCAACATCATCCATCTGGTTCTCGCCAAAGCCCCGGGCGGCGGGGAGGGTACGCGCGGCGTCAGTCTCTTCATCGTGCCGAAATTCAAGGTCAACGCCGATGGCTCGCTCGGGCCGCGCAACGCGGTCTCGGTCGGCAAGATCGAAGAAAAGATGGGCATCCACGGCAGCGCCACCTGCGTGATGAACTATGACGGCGCCACAGGTTACCTTCTGGGCGATCTGCACAAGGGCATGCGCGCCATGTTCACCATGATGAACGAGGCGCGCATCGGCGTGGGCGTGCAAGGCTACGCCGTGGCAGAGGCCGCCTACCAGAACGCGCTCGCCTATGCCAAGGACCGCCTGCAGGGCCGCGCCGCGACCGGCCCCGCCAATCCTGAGGGCCCTGCCGACCCGCTGATCGTCCACCCCGACATCCGCCGGATGCTGATGGATCAGAAAAGCTTCGTCGAAGGCGCGCGCGCCCTGTCGTTCTGGGGCTCCTACCTCATCGACCGCGCCGCGCGCAACAAGGATGCTGCGGCCGACGGTCTCATCTCGCTTCTTACGCCGGTGATCAAGGGCTTTCAGACCGATCGTGGCTTCGACATGACCGTGGCCGCCCAGCAAATCTACGGCGGTCATGGCTATATCGAGGACTGGGGGCTGTCGCAGCATGTCCGCGACGCCCGCATCGCGATGATCTACGAAGGCGCCAATGGCGTGCAGGCGCTTGACCTCGTGGGGCGCAAGCTCGCACAGGACGGAGGCAAGCACCTATTGGGCTTCTTTGAAATCGTGAAATCCGAATGCCGCGCCCATGGCGAAGACCCGCGCATGGCAGGCTTCACCGAGCCTTTGAAGACCGCCTCGAAACAGCTGCAGGCGGCGGCCTTGTATTTTGTGGCGCAGGGCGTGAAATCGCCTGACACGGTTCTGGCAGGCTCGCACGACTTCCTGCACCTCATGGGCCATGTCGCTTTTGGCCTGATGTGGACACGCATGGCCGCAGCCGCCTGTTCCGCCCTCGACGCAGGCCACCCCGACACCGATTTCCTGCATGCCAAGATCGCGACGGGCCGTTACTACATGGCCCGCCAGCTGCCGTCCTGCGCTCTTCACCTTGCCCGCATCGAAACCGGCGCCGACACCGTCATGGCGCTCGCGCCCGACGCGTTCTAGCTCATCCTCACTCCGAACAGCCACACATGCCCAAACGCTTCCGCCTCACCCGCCGCTTTCCCGTCGCCATGACCGAGGACGGCTACCGCGCGCTTCGGCGCTTTGCCACCGAGGCGGGGCTGGATGAGGGTGAGGCGCTGTCCTTTCTTTTCGAACACTTCTCCTCCGTCATCGACCACGATACGCTTACCCACCGCCTGCGCCTCTTCAACGCGGACCTCGACTCCCGGAAATCCTGAGCCCTTTCATCTATTCATAAGTATCCCACGGGGGTCTGGGGGTGTGAAACCCCCGCGGCGCCTGCAACCCGAAAGACCGCCCGATGATGAGACTTTACTGCTTTGGCGAATCCGGCAATGCCTACAAGGTCGCCCTGGCCCTGACCTTCGCCGACCTGGAATGGGAGCCGGTCTATGTCGATTTCTTCAACGGCGAAACCCGCACCCCGGCCTTTCGCGCGCTGAACGAAATGGGCGAAGTGCCGGTTCTGCTCGATGGCGACACCGTGCTCACCCAGTCCGGCGTGATCCTCGACTACATCAGTTCCAAATCCGGCAAGCTCGGGGGCCGTTCTGCCGCCGAACGGCGCGAGGTGCTGCGCTGGCTCTTTTGGGACAATCACAAGCTTTCGACCCAGATCGGCGCTGCCCGCTTCATCGCCAACTTCCTCGCCGAAGACAAACGCCCGGTCGGGGTCGTCCCCTTCCTGCACGGTCGGCTCAAGACTGCCTATGCCTTGCTTGACGGCCACCTGGCCGCCCGCAAATGGGTGGCGGGAGAGGCGATGACCATCGCCGATCTTTCCTGCTGCGGCTATCTCTATTACCCGGAACCCTTCGGCTTCTCCCGCGCCGACTGGCCCAACATTGACCGCTGGCTTTCGGCCATCGCGGCCCATCCGGACTGGAAGCCGCCTTATGACCTGATGCCCGGCAACCCGTCCGACCGCGCCGCCTGACCCTTTCATCTTGTGAGGCACCTCATGACTGACGCCTATATCTTCGACGCCATCCGCACCCCCCGCGGCAAGGGACGGCCCGACGGCAGCCTGCACGAGGTGACTTCCGTCGCGTTGTCGGCCATGATCCTCGATGCCCTCGCCGCACGCAACGGCCTGAAGGGGCATGCGGTAGAGGACGTGATCTGGGGCAATGTCACGCAGGTGGGTGAACAGGGTGGCGGCCTTGCGCGTACGGCTGTTCTGGCCTCGGGGCTGGATGAATCGATCCCCGGCTTGTCCATCAACCGCTTCTGCGCCAGCGGGATGGAGGCCGTGAACCTCGCCGCAAACCAGGTTCGTGGCGGGGCAGGGCATGCCTATATCGCGGGCGGTGTCGAAATGATGGGCCGGGTGCCGATGGGGTCGGATGGCGCCGCCATCGCTGCGGACCCTACCGTCGCGATGAAGACCTGTTTCGTCCCGCAAGGGATCTCGGCCGACCTGATCGCCACCGAGTACGGCTTCACCCGGGATGACGCCGACGCGCTGGCCGTGGAAAGCCAGGCGCGCGCAGCCCGCGCCTGGGCCGAGGGGCGGTTCTCCCGCTCGGTCGTCCCTGTAACCGACCGCAACGGCCTGACCATACTCGACCGTGACGAATACATGCGCCCGGGTACCGACATGCAAACCCTCGGGGCGCTCAAGCCCGCTTTCAAGGACATGGGCGAGACGATGCCCGGTTTTGACAAGATCGCCTTGATGAAATTCCCGCATCTGGAGCGGATCAACCACATCCACCATGCCGGAAATTCGTCAGGCATCGTGGATGGCGCCGCAGCCGTGCTGGTCGGCTCGCGGGAATGGGGCAAGGCACAGGGGCTCAAACCCCGCGCCCGCATCCGCGCCACAGCCAAGATCGGCACCGACCCCACCATCATGCTGACCGGCCCTGTGCCGGTCACACAGAAGATCCTGCGCGATGCCGGCATGGCGATTTCAGATATCGACCTCTTCGAGGTCAACGAAGCCTTCGCCTCGGTCGTTCTGCGCTTCCGGCAGGCCTTCGGGGTGGACGCGTCGCAGGTCAACGTCAACGGCGGCTCCATCGCCATGGGTCACCCCCTTGGGGCCACCGGCGCGATCATCATCGGCACCTTGCTGGATGAGTTGGAACGGACCGGCAAATCCACCGGGCTTGCCACGCTCTGCGTGGCCTCGGGCATGGGGGCCGCCACGATCATCGAACGGGTCTGACCAATGACCTTGCAAGCTACGGTCTCGATTGCCCGTGCCGCCAAGCAAACATCGCATTGCCGCATTGATGTCGAATTCGTGCCATCTTGCGTCGCTACGCCGGGAGATGAAAAGCGAGACAGCACTACTTACCTTTCTATTCGAGTGCGCTTTGGAAAGACAAGTCATGTACCGATCCATCACCGAGCATCTGCAACGGCGTGGCGACCTTCTCCTCTCAGGACGATACGAGGAACTTTCGCGCCTTTATCTGCTGCCGCAGGCGCTGTACCTTTCGGACAGCCCATGGGTCCTGCGCGACACGGCGGATGTGGTCGCCGCGATGGGGCGGCTGCACCAGATGCTGCGCGAGCGGCAGATCCTCAGCTGCATCCCCACGGTCATGGCGATGCAACTGCCCCGAAAAGGCCGATTTCGCGCCTGGGTCCGCTGGAGCGAATTCTCGGCAGACCCGTCGCAGAACGGCTCCTCCGAGGTGGTCTATTACTTCCGCGAAACCCCGAACGGCCTCAAAACCGAGATGCTGGAGTTCAAAGAGCTCAGCCTGCCCGAGTTCCGCCAGATCGTCCCCAACCGGTTGCGCACTGCCTGAGCCGTCTGCCCCGGCCCTTTGCGCGCCTGTCGCAAAGGAGACCCCGATGAGCGTGATCGACCCGGCAGAAGTCCCTGTCAAGATCGGCTCGATCTATCCCTCCCCCTATGCCGAGATGGTGGCCGGGCGCAGCTCGCTGCGTTTGGGGCAAGCGGGCGGACTTTCGCAGTTCGGGGTCAACCTCGTGACGCTTGCCCCGGGTGCAATGTCCTCGCTGCGCCACTGGCACTTGAACGAGGATGAATTCGTGATGGTGACCGAAGGCGAATGCACCTTGGTGCAGGACGCGGGGCAGACGGTGATGCGCCCCGGCGACTGCGCGGCCTTTCCAGCGGGGCGCCCGGACGGGCACCACTTCCTCAACCGCGCCGAGGCTCCGGCCCGGTTCCTTGTGGTAGGCACCAAGGCCCCGCGCGAAGTGGCCACCTATTCCGACGTCGATCTTGTGGTCGAGATGGAGGCGGGGGTCAGCCGCTTTACCTACAAGGATGGCACCGACTGGGCAGGTCCACGATGATCGTGGGTGCAGCCACCGCCCCGACCAGCGGCCAGAACAGGCTGCACACGGTGCATCTTTCGGTTGCGGGCGGCCGGACGCAGTTCGGCGCTTGTGTCGATACGCTTGAGCCGGGGGCCTGGTCCTCGCGCAGGCACTGGCACAAGGCGGAGGATGAGCTTCTCTTCATTCTCGAGGGCACCGCGACCCTGCGTGACGACGAGGGCGAGCACAGGCTTGACCCCGGGGATGCCGTCTGCTGGCGGCATGGTTACCCCAACGCGCATCACGTCATCAACCGGGGCGACGCCCCCTGCCGCTGGTTGATCATCGGCAGCCGGGCCGAGGGCGACATCTGCCATTATCCCGACTGTCGCGAACAGCAGGTGAACCGTGACACCATTTGGGCGGTTATGTCGGCAAAGGGGCAGGTGCTGTGCAGCGGCGATCTTCCGCCCGAGCTATTGGGCCTGCCACCCGTCTGGGGCACGGCTTTTGACGCAAAGATCCCCGCGGCCCGCATCCGGCGCGCAGCCGGAGCGCAGCCGGCGCCCTGTGGCAGAACGAAGTTGACACCCCGCATCCGATCCTCGGCACCAGCCCCGGTCCCTGCCGCGCGCGGCAGATCAGCGATCCCGGCGGCCTTTCGCAGTTTGGCGCCTTTGTCGAGGAGTTGCCCCCCGGCTTTACCTCGGGCCGCCGCTACTGGCATGAGGCGGAAGACGAGATGATCCTGACGCTGGCGGTCGAGACCGTGCCGGGGGAAGAGCTGGAGACGACGCTGCACCTCGGCGATGCCGCCTACTGGCCCGCAGGGCGCCCGGTGGGCCACAGGCTCGACAACCGCAGCCGGCAGCCTGCCCGCTATCTGGTGATCGGCACCCGCCTTGCGCAGGACCGCGCCCATTGCACCGACCATGACGTTGTCACCGAAAAAGACGGCGCCGCCCGCCGCTATCTGCACTGCAACGGCACCCCTCACCCTACAGGAGCGCGACCATGACCGATTTCACCGCTGTGACCGATGCCGACGGCATAACCACCCTGACATGGGACGTGCCGGAGCGGTCTATGAACGTCATGTCCGAGGCGAGCCTATCCGTACTCGACAGTCTGATTGATGCGGCCCTCGCCGACAAGGCAGTCAAGGGGGTGATCATCACCTCCGGGAAAAAGGACTTTGCCGGCGGCATGGACCTGAACGTCGTCGCCCGGATGAAGGAAAGGGGCGGGGCTGCGCCTGCCAAGTCGGTCTTTGACGGGCTGATGCACATTCACGGCATCCTGCGCAAGATCGAGCGGGCAGGAATGGATCCGAAGACGCTGAAAGGGGGCAAGCCGATCGTGGCGGCGCTGCCGGGCACGGCGCTCGGCATCGGGCTGGAACTTCCGCTCGCCTGCCACCGCATCATCGCGGCCGACAATCCCAAAGCCAAGATCGGCCTGCCGGAAATCCTCGTAGGGATCTTCCCCGGCGCAGGCGGCACGACGCGTCTGGTGCGCAAGATGGGGGCGCTGATGGCGGCGCCTTTCCTGCTGGAGGGCAAGCTGTCTGATCCGAGGTCCGCCAAGACCGCAGGCCTGATCGACGAGGTGGTGGCGCCCGAGGCGCTGCTGTCGCGCGCCAAGGAATGGATCCTCGGCGCCAAGGACATGGACCTTGTGAAACCCTGGGATGACAAGGGCTACAAGATGCCGGGCGGCGCGCCCTATCATCCGGCGGGCTTTGCGACCTTTGTCGGCGCCAACGCGATGATCCACGGCAAGACCATGGGCGTCTATCCGGCAGCAAAGGCATTGATGGCCGCGGCCTATGAAGGTGCGCTCGTGCCCTTCGACACCGCCCTGAGGATCGAGGCGCGGCAGTTCACGTCGGTTCTGCTCAATCCCTCCTCCTCGGCGATGATCCGCAGCCTGTTCATCAATAAGGAGGCGCTGGAGAAGGGCGCCGTGCGCCCGAAGATGTCCGATCAGACGGTGAAGAAACTCGGCGTGATCGGCGCGGGGATGATGGGGGCGGGCATCGCCTATGTCAGTGCCAATGCCGGTATCGACGTGGTGCTGATCGACGCGGCGCAGGAGGCTGCGGATCGCGGCAAGGCGTTTGCCGCCGACACGCTGGATAAGGGTGTGCAGCGCCGGAAGGTCACGCCCGAGCAGAAAGAGGCTGTGCTCGCGCGGATCACCGCCACGACCGATTACGCGGCACTGAAGGGCTGCGATCTGATCGTCGAGGCGGTGTTCGAGGACATGAAGATCAAGGCCGACGTCACCGCAAAGGTCGAGGCGGTGGTGGGTGAGAAATGCATCTTCGCCACCAACACCTCCACCCTGCCGATCAGCGATCTGGCAAAGGCCAGCATCCGGCCCTCGAAGTTCGTCGGCATCCACTTCTTCAGCCCGGTGGACAGGATGATGCTGGTAGAGATCATCCGCGGCAAGAAGACCAAGGACCGCGCGGTGGCCAAAGCGCTGGATTTCGTTCGCCAGCTGAAAAAGACCCCTATCGTGGTGAATGACGCGCGCTTCTTTTATGCCAACCGCTGCATCATCCCCTACCTCAACGAAGGCATGCGGATGGTGGCCGAGGGTGTGGCGCCTGCGCTGGTCGAGAATGCGGCCAAGCTCGTGGGGATGCCGCTTGGCCCGCTGCAACTGGTGGACGAAACCTCGATCGACCTCGGGGTAAAGATCGCCAAGGCCACAAGGGCTGCGATGGGGGCCGACTACCCCGACGAAGCGGTGGACAATGTACTCTTTGCGATGGCCGACAAGGGACGCCTTGGCAAGAAGGCGAACGCAGGCTTTTATACCTATGGCGCGGACAGTAGGCGCGAGGGGCTTTGGGACGGGCTGGCCAGGCTCTGGCCGGTGGCCGGGGCCCAGCCCGACCTGACCACGGTGCAGCACCGACTGCTGATGGCCCAGGTGCTGGAGGCGGTGCGGGCGCTGGAGGATGGCGTTCTGACCGACATCCGCGAAGGCGACGTGGGCGCAATTCTCGGCTGGGGCTTTGCGCCGTGGTCGGGCGGGCCTTTCAGCTGGCTCGACATCATCGGTGCGGCCAAGGCAGTAGAGATCTGCGAAAGCCTGACCGCTGCGCATGGCGCGCGTTTTGCGGCGCCAGCGCTTTTGCGGGAAATGTCTGCAAAGGGCGAGACGTTCTACACGCGCTTCGCCCCCGCCCAAGCCGCCTGACTGACGGCAGGACCGGGGCCACGGCGCCCCGGCGGAATGACGCCTCCGCTCTGCCTTGCGGGGCGGGAGGCGCTCCCTTTGGGTCTATCTTACGCCCGCCCTGGTACAGGGTCGTCAAAGCCGTAGCCAAACCGAGCGATATCGGTGGCACAAAGGTCGGCCACAAGGCCCGCATCCGCGTCGCTGTAAAAATGACGCCAGTCGGCAGCACGGACCGAGGCGTTTTCTCGGGGCAGGCACAGGCGAAACCCCAGATGCGCCTCGAACGGAGCGAGATCCTCGCGCAGATGTTCCAGCCGGAGAAACATCGCTGCGCGCTCCTCCCCGGCGGCATCGCGCAAGTAGGCCGTATAAGGCCACAGCGTCAGGCTCATCCGAGTTTGCGAATGATTGAGAAATTCCGAGAAAGCATGGGTTTTCGCAAGGCCTACGGCAGGATGGGCAAAAGACTGTGCCCCGAGCCAGTAGTAGTAGCTGACCAGCCGGTCCCATGGGTTGCGCACGAGGGCGACAAGGGTGAACTGCGACAACTCCTTTATCCCGACCAGCCCGTCGATGTCCGCAAGAGTCGAGTGCTTCCAAAGCCGCCCCCGGGTTTTCAGGCCCCGCGACTGAAGTCCGCGCAGCCGTCCCGCCCGCGCCCGCGCCTTGGGGGTGTCACCGATGAGAAGGTCGTCCTTCATCGCACGCGCCTCAAGCGCTGCAGCCAGTGCGGTGCCCCCGGTCTTCGGGATATGCACGAAGATGAAGCGGCGCCCGCGCGAGATGATCATGGCCTTTCCCGAAGGAACGGCAGGCTTCGGGGGCATCGAGCCCCCGAAGCCTGCGTTGCCACGGAAGACGGCGCCCGCACTGCGAACCTCAGACCGGATTGATCAGGGGGCTGCCCTCGGCATGGGCGATCAGGTTTTCGACAGCCATCATCCCCATGCTTTCCCGCACCTCGAGCGCGGCGGTGCCGAGATGCGGGATCAGGGTCACATTTTCCATCGCCATGAAAGCCGCGGGCACTTTCGGCTCGAATTCGTAGACATCAAGCCCGGCCCCGGCAATACGGCCCGCCTGCAGCGTGGCGATCAGCGCGGCTTCGTCCACCACATCGCCCCGGCTGATGTTGACGAAGATGCCCGAGGGCTGCATGTGCAAAAGGGCCTCGGCGTTGATCATGTGATAGGTTTCCTTGCCGCCCGGCACGGCCACCACCACAAAATCCGCGGCCATCGCCTCGGCCATCGGCACCTGCCGCGCGGGCACGCCCGCATCGGCCACGGTCGAGCGGTTGGCAAAGCGCACGTCCATCCCGAAGCCGAAATGGCAGCGGCGCGCAATCGCCTTGCCAATGCGTCCCATGCCGATGATGCCCACCGACCTGGCCGTGACGTGCTGGCCCAGCATCTGGACCGGCGACCAGCCTCCCCAGTTGCCCGCCCGCAGGATCCGCTCGCCCTCGCCCAGACGGCGGGCGGTCATCAGGATCAGCGCCATGGCGATATCGGCAGTGGCATCGGTCACGGCACCCGGCGTGTTGGTGACCGCAATCCCTGCAGCCTTTGCGGCCACAGCGTCGATATGGTTGTAGCCTACCCCGAAGTTCGCGAGGATCCGCGCCCGTGCACCGGGCACATCGGCAAAGACATCGGCCTGATAGCGATCCCCAAGGGTTGGCAGAATCATGTCATAGCCCGCAAGGCTCTCCCGTAGCTCTGCCGACGAAAGCGGCGTCGTTTCGCTGCGCGCCGTCACGTCAAACCGCGCACGCAGCGCGGCCATCACCTTGTCCGGCAAGGGCCGGGTCACCAGAAGCGTCGTCAATACAATCTCCCTCCCAAAGGCACATCCTGATCAGGCACCATCAGCACCACTTCTCCGTCGTTGTCCGGCACGCCCAGAACCAGCACCTCGGACAGCACCTTGCCGATTTGGCGGGGCGGAAAGTTCACCACGGCGATCACCTGTCGGCCAACCAGCGCGTCGGTGGCATAGTGCCGCGTGATCTGCGCGGAGGAGCGCTTGATGCCCAGATCCCCCCCGAAATCCACCCAGAGCTTGATCGCGGGCTTGCGCGCCTCGGGGACCGGTTCGGCCCGGACGATCCGTCCCACGCGGATATCCACGCGCTGAAAATCGTCATAGGTGATCATTTTCCCAGCTCCCGCCCACGGTCGGCGGCGGCTTTGACCGCCCGCGCCAGCAGTGGCGGCATCCCGGTTCCCTCATCCATCAGCACGGCCAGTGCGGCCGCCGTGGTGCCCCCGGGCGAGGTCACATTGATGCGCAGCTGTGCCGCACTGTCGGGCGAGTGGAAGGCGAGCTCCCCTGCCCCGCAGACGGTGGCGCGCGCAAGTCGCATCGCGGTATCGGGCGCCAGACCCTGCGCCACGCCCGCCGCGGCCATCGCCTCGATCAGATGAAAGACATACGCCGGACCCGAGCCCGAAACGGCGGTCACGGCATCAATCTGATGCTCCCCCTCCAGCACGACCACGTCGCCCACCGCCGCCATCAGCGCCTGGGCGAGCGCCAGGTCCGCAGCAGTGGAATCGGCGTTCTTGCAAAGGCCGGTGATCCCCCGGCCCACCGTCGCGGGCGTGTTCGGCATGGTGCGCACAATCGGCGTGCCCGCCCCCAGCACCGCCTCGAATGCCGCAATCGTGGTGCCGGCGGCGATGGAGATGAAGAGCGTGCGCCCCCGCCCAAGCGCTTGCAACGCGGGCAGCGCCGCCCCCATCATCTGCGGCTTCACCGCGATGACGGCAACAGCCGGGGCCGGTGGGGTGCCTTCGTTCAGATGAACGCCCGCGCCTTTCAGCCAATCGGCGGGATTCGGTTCGATCACCCAGACCGATGCCGCCGGCAAGCCCGCCCTGAGCCAGCCCGACAGCAGGGCCGTCCCCATCTTGCCGCATCCCAGAAGTACCAGCCCATTCCGGGCGACCGCGTCCAATGCCATTCCGCTTCCCTCGTCCCGGGGCAAAGGTTAGGCGCGTCCGTAAGCCTCGGCAATGGCAACCTTCATCGCCTGAGCCGGGGTATTGTCGGCCCAGGCCACCAGCTGGAAGGCCGGGTAGAACCGCTCCGCCGCCATCACGGCCGACCCGATCAGCCGGTCGATCTGTTCCGGCCCGACACATTGCCCACCCGCGAGCACCAGACCATAGCGCCAAACCATCAGCTTCTGCTCGGTCCAGTAGGTGAAGGCACCGGTCCAGACCATGTCATTGCAGCGGTTCAGCAAATCATAAACTTCGGCCATCCGCCGTTCGGGTGGCTCCATCTCGAAGGTGCAGATCAGCCGCAGCGTTTCGTCCTGCGCGTTCCACGCGAGCGTCAGCGAATAGGTCCGCCACTGCCCTTCGACCGCCATAGCGATCTGGTCATCGGTGATGCGGTCGAACTCCCAGTCATGATGCTCGGCCAGGGTTTCCACGATGTCGATGGGGTGCAGATCATCGCCAGCCAGCAGGTCTTCGGATAGAGACATTAACTGCCCTCACGTTAGAGCCTTTGTAGATCCAGGTCTACTACAGGCTGGGGGTTCGGCAAATCTCAGTATTCGCCGCATGTGCGGTTACTAGATATGGTGCGGGAGGAGCGAAAGCCTGTAAAGCGCTTTCTTTGGATTTTTCCTGTGGACAAGCCGATTTGTGTGTGTGCGGCGTGACAGCAGAAGCTGGAGCAAATGGATTTCTGTTTGCCGAAGCGCGTCAGGAGGCTTCCTTGCCGCCGCTCCGCTTAACGAAGGGAGTTTTCAAATGCTCGGTCGGTCTGCGCCCGGTGTTCAAAAACACCCCAATAAAACCGCGTTCGAACACCTCTTAAACGCTCGGCAGAACCGTCATTCGACTGCCGATCAGCGTCTTCGTGAATCCATCCTTCGTTGCCCGCACCTGCACGGTGTAGTGCCCCGGGATCAGCGCATTCTCGGGCCAGCTTGCCACGACATCCGTCCCGCTTGGTTGAATCGTGGCTGTGCCCATGACCGGATTACCGCCGTCAAGCTTTGCGCGCGCCACGGCAGTGCCGCCGGTCAGGCTCGAGATCGCAGCGCCTGCGTCGAAAGTGACGGGTATGAGGATCACCAGATCGTCGGCCTGGAAGTGTTCAATTGAAGTCATGCTGATCTCCATGTGCCGGGAACCCTGATGGGGCGGAGGGTTGCGGGGGCACGGTGAGTGCCGATGCGCGCGCAAATGAGGCATGGCGCCACGACGGCCGACGCAATGATGGGGCCGCACGTCGCGGCAACCACCGGCGCCGCTCCCCAAACCGCAGGCCGCACGTGGGTAAAGCTCAGCGATACCACCTCCACCGCGATCACCGCCGGATAGAACGTGTCCGCTTCGGCCAGCAGCGGCAGGGTCAGCACGACCGGGCCAAGGCTCAGGCTCGCAGCGTAGAACGTGTCTGCTTTCGTCACCGGCGGCACGGCCAGCGTGACCGGGCCGAGGCTCAGACTGGCCGCGTAGAACGTGTCCGCCTCGGCCAGCAGAGGCAGGTTCGCCGTGGCCGACGCCCCTGCCGTCCCGAAAAACGCCCCGGTCAGGATTGCTTTTGTGCGCTTGTCGCTCCACTGGGCGCTGCCGCCCCGTGGATACCCGATGCCGAACCTGATCGGGTAGCCCATCTAGGCCACGATGATCTTTGCAGTAGCCCGCAGTGACCCGGTCGTCGCACCCGCCGCGACCACCTTGGCCATGGCGCAGAGCGACGCGGGGACACTCGTGATCGGCAGATCGGCCCAGTCGTATTTGTTCGACCGCTGCATCACATCATTCGGCAACTCGACAAGTGGCCTGGTCGCCGTCACGCCAAAGTTCCCGGCGGTGCCGGTCGTGGCGCTCGGGGTCACGCTGACGACCTCGCGGATGCAGCGGCCCGCCACGGCTGACAGGATGCGCAGCATCCGGCCCGCGCGCACTGTCGTGCCGATGCCCGTCAGCACGATGTTGCCGCTGCTGGCATCATCATAGGTCACGGCGATGGTCGCGTTCACCGATGCGGCGCCGGTGTCGGTGTACCGTTCCAGCCACCATTGCACCTCGGAATAATTGGCAAGCCCCTTGCGCTCGACCATGTTGGCGGAAGACCCGGTCACGGCAAGGTTGACGGTCTGCGCCGTGGTCACAGTGCCGCTCAGGCCCCCGTAATGCCGCAGCCGGTCGTGGATTTCCTGCGTCTGGCCAGAGTTTGCGCCTTGGTTCATTAACGCGAAGGCAAGGTAGTTCACGTCCGGCGCCGTCCGGTTCGGCAAGCCTGCGGCCACGAACATCCCGCCCGCAGTGGTGTTGTCGCAATCCGCCACCGCGCCCGGGATTGCAGGTTGCACAGGGTCGCCCGTTGCCCGCCACAGGCTGAAGTCCTGCCCGCTCAGGCTGTTGGCAACGGACCCTTTGTTCAGATAGCAGGTTGCGCAGGACGCTGCTGCAAGCAGCGATGCAATCTGGTCCAGCGTGTCGGTCGAACCAAGCGCCATCAGACAGCCTCCTGGGCCCGGTAGACCGCCACCAGCTCTTCGCGTTTGGCACGCGCCTGCATGCCGGGGCAGCACTATTGAGATCCGGCATGATCAGACCCTTAGCTTGAAGATGTCGGCGGCGTTAAGCACCAGCCCGATGTTCCCGCCGTTCGGAGTGGCGGGCAGGTTGGTCACGCCTGTGTCGACGAGTGCTACAAGGCGCGAGGTGGCCGCCACCCCGTTGTCGACGTAGAACACGATGGCCTCGACAGTTGCGGCGGTCACGGACGGGAACGTCGGGTCCGCTGCGTCAAAGGCGCCGTCCGTGTAGGTCTTGGAACCAGGCGTCTGATCGGTGCCGACGCGGGCCGTGCTCGGATCCGTCAGAAACTGATGCGCGGCCGAGTAAGTATACACCGCCGTGTCGACCAGCGCGACCTTCACGGTGCCGGTCAGCGCCGAGTTTGCAGTGGCCTGAAGAAGCGCCTCTTTCCACTTCGGGTAGATTGCATTTGGCATTCGTCTCTCCTGTCACCTACCCCGTGGGGCGGTCTGTGAACGATGGGGCCGGTCGCCCGGCCCTCTCTGGTCAATTGATCCGCAGCCAGCGGCCCTCGGCCTCATAGGCCCCCACGTCCGGAGCGCTCATGCGTTTGCGCCCCGTCAGGTCCACCGCGGACGCAAGCGCTGCGTCGGCCGCGTCCACCAGGGCAGTGCCTGCCCTGGGCCGGAAGTCGAAGGTGGCCGGATCCCTGAACACGGCCCCGTCCGTCGAGATGATATTGCCGACAATGGTCCCGGGCTGCCCCAGCACACCGCCTACCGTCACGTTGTTGGCGATGGTGATGCCGGTCGATTGCCGCCCATCCTTGTGGTTCGCAACCATGATCCAGGGGCGGCGCGCGGACGAAAACGGAATGCCTGTGGGCAGGGCCACGGTATTGTTTGCGATAAGCACATTCGTAGCGCCCGTGACCGTGATCCCATGGTAGGCCGAGACCACAACCAGGTTGGTCGTGATCGTCAGATTTGAAAACATCCCGTCGAACATGCCGATGCCCTGCAGCTCGCAGGCCAGTGGGCCGCGCACGGCATCGGTCCATTCGACAAAGATATTGCGGTCGATCACCAGCCCGTCGAAGGGCCGCTTGTCGGTCCGCAGGTTGAAGCTCTGGAACCCGTCATCGTGATTGCCGCCGACAAAGACGCAGTTGGTCACCAGGTTCGCCTGAAAGGTGATCCTGTCGTTGTTCCCGCGCAGCCCGTCCCCGTTGAATCCATTGACCGTGTTGCGCTCGGCAAGGGAATCCGTGCCGTTCAGGGTGATGCCAAAGTTCACGCCCATGATCGAATTGCCGATCACCCGCGCGCCTGACCCCCGCATCGTGATCGCGTCAGACGCCCGCGCCTGCCACTCCGCCGCCGTCCACTGACGAAAGTTGTGCGCATTGACGTGCGCGTGCACCGAGGAATTCTCGATGGTGATGTTTGTGGCATTCCACTCGCCCAGCACCAGGAACATCGGCGCCTTCACGGCGAGCTTCGGGACGATCTGAACCCCGCTCAGCACGATGTTGGACGACTGGGCAAAGTAGACCGTCTCGAACTGCGCCCGGCGGTGCCGGAAAGATTTGATCACCACCGCCGAGGCGGGGTTCACGCCCTTGATCTCGACATTGCCATAAGCGCCGTCCAGCAGCAGCAGCGTGTCGCCCCCCACCACCCGGCCAGACCCGAAGGCCCCGCCGATGGAGCTGAAAGGCGCGGCCTCGGTTCCGTCGCCCCCCTTGACGGTCCCGGTCGGGCCGACGAACCAGGTGGCGGCAAAGGCAGGGCTCAGGGCCATGGCCAGCAGCATCAGCGCCGCAGCGGAAAGGGCGCGCAGCGCAACGAAGGCTTTGGAAAGGGTCACTCCGGGAAACATGGTCTCTCCTTTTCTGAAAGGCCGCATCAAGCGGCGTTGTAGGTTCTGAAGAAGTCGTCTAGCTCGCCCGCCTTGCCGATGGCTGCGGCCATGATGTTCACCAGGGGGTCGGCCCGCAGCACCTCCGATGGGCGCAAGGCGCGCGCCGTCGCGGCAAAGCGCTCGGCCTGCGGCAGGGTGGCAATCAGCGCCAGGACCCCGGGGGGCAGAACGCCGCCCAGCCAGGCCAGACCCTCGGCCTCGGTGATCCACGCCTCGCGAACCAGCTTGATCAAGAGCTGCGCAAAGGTGATCGAGGGCGGCACCGGCACGGGCATCGCCCAGTCCCCGCCCTGCCAGATCGCATCGCCATGCGGCGGCACCGCCATCACTTCGATGGCGCCCTCGGGCGGGGTGGCCCTGTCGCCATAGAGGCCGATCAGCCCCCCGTCCTCGTCCACGAAATAGCGGGTGGTTCCGGGGGCCGCAGCTTCCGCGCCTTCGGTCCCGTCTGCCACGATATTCATGGTGTTCACTGTCCCGTTCATAGCCGTGCCCTCACGATGTAGCGCCACGAGGCGTTGGTGATGTTCAGGAATGCGCCTGCGGCGGTAAGTACCGAATTGCCGGACGACCCGGTCCGGACGATGCCGTTGGTCGCGTCGGCGGCTGCCGTCGCGCCGAAAGGCGCAGCCCCGCTCTCAAAGGTGCCGCCGATATCGACCTCGTCGCCCACCGCGTACGGCGCCTGGGCCGTCGTGCAGCGGATGACCACCCGCACCTCGGTCGGCCGCGCGCCAAGGCCTTGCGCCAGCGTCATGGCCGAGGCAATGGTAATCGTCTGCGCGGCAGAGGTATAGCCCCACGGGTTGCTGTTGACGAACCCGTTGACCCAGGCCGCCGAGGCCAGTTCGGTGTCGAGGGGTGCCGCATAACCTTCGCTCGGGATGCGGATGGCCGAGGCCGCGATCTGCGATGTGGTCAGCGGCCCGGTCAGCAGCTCCGACCGGCTCCCCCACGCGCCCGCGGTTTTCGAGCGGACCCACGTACGCCCTGACGATGCGGCCAAGGCCATCTGCGAGGACCCGCCGAGGAAATGCCCGGCAAGTGCAGCACGCGGTAGGCATCGCTCACCGGCTGGTTGCCGCCGTCAGCTGATGTCGTAAGGCAGAACCCGCTGAACGTGACCGCGTCGATGCCGGCCACGGCAGCGACGCCCGACAGCCCCAGCCCATAGGCTGTGGCGTCGATGACATCCCATCCCGAATTGGCTGCGTTGCGCCGGTTGAATGCCGGTCGGGCGAGAGATGTGTCGAACCACCACATGCCCGGCTGCGGGTTGGGCGGCGCAGACCCGCCAGCGTTAGACGAAGCGATCGCGTCAAGGATCGTGTTCAGCCCGGCGCGGAAGGCCGCGCCCGGCCGGTAGGCCAGAACATAGTCGGTCGCCTGCGACATCAGATTGCCTCATCTGCGTTAAGGCGCAACCGTGTCACCACCGGGGTGAAGGCAGCGTCCGTGGTGGAAAGGCTGGCGCGCGCCTGAATGCCCCGCGCCTGAATGCCCCGCGCCTGAATTTCGGTACTGTCGACCCGCGCCCAGGCCGACCACGCGGGCGAGGCTGCCGGATCGTCGTCGGTCTCGCGCATCTCCATGACGACATCGACCTCGCTGCCATCGGCGGCATCAATGTCATCCCAGGCGTTGATGTTGCCCACGCGCGCGTCGAACAGGTCGAACACCGGCACGGACTGGACGATGATGTCGGCCCGCAAGCGCATCCGCCGCACGGTGCCAAAGTCCATCCCCGTGCCGAACCGGAACGTGCCCTCCAGTCGCACCCCGCCGTTGAAGTCGACGTTGTCGATGGCATCAACCGTGGCCCAGTCATCCACCAGAGCGTTACCGGCGAGGAACAGGGTGCCGCCCGCCGCCACCACATCGGTCAACGTGCCCGAAAACCCCGGGTCCGCCTGCAGAAGATCGACCGGCGCGAACGGCACGACCTTGCTGCTGACGCTGGCAATCGGCCCTTGCCTGCCGCCCGAATCCTCGGCCCGCGGCAGGCAGGTTCCCGGGATCAGCGGCACCACCGTCATGGCCTCGTTGCCGTTGACCCGGTCCATCGACCGGGAGGTTTGCCAGGTGGGCACCAGGGCCGATGAATGCCGGATCACCACGTTGCCGCCGATCCGCACATCCGCATCCCCCGACCGGGTCCATTTCAGGATCGCCAGTCCCCCGGCCGTCTGGATCGTCAGCCCCTGCAACACCGAGCACCTAACCCCGCGCACCATAACGATTTTTCACCCTCAATCGGCAATTACCACCGGTTCCCGCCAACTCCAGCTTCTGGTGTCGACGCACAGTGATGGCTTGCCTCCTCCTTTTCCCACTTTCCTGAAAGAGTTGAAGTCACGGCACGGGTTCATGTGTGCTGAACATCCCCCGGAGCGCGACAGGGCGAACGCCGGACTGCGGAGTAAGGCCGCGAGCGACGACCCGTCCGGTGCGAAGCATCACCCGCGCCGGTCCGTTCCCACCCGGCTTGGTGTCAACGTCGCGTGTATCTTGGGCGTCAGCCCCATCAACTTGGCCGAGGTTGCGGTGATGGACGGGGTCGACCATCCTTCCGGTACAGGCATCGGAACAAAGGTGGCCGGGGTCTTGCGGTTCGATATTGCAAGGTAAAAGTGAGTTCAGCGCTGACGGCGTCTGGCGGTCAGACTCGGTCAGCCGAGCCGACAAACTCCAACAGTAACATTATTGCGTCACCGATCCAACTTTAGACCATTTCTTGCGCAATTAAATTGCGTCGCCGCTGCGGATGCTGTATTGCAGCAGAGACCCATGCCACAGGACCCGGAAAGATGCTGGACAACATGCTGCGCGGGACCATCTGCATCGAGGATATCGAAATCGGCATGTCACGATATCTGACCAAGACCGTGACCGACCGGGATATCGAGCTGTTTGCCGAAGTCTCGACCGACCGCAACCCCGTGCATCTGGACGACAACTACGCCCGCGACACGATTTTCGAGGGCCGTATCGCGCATGGCATGTTGACCGCGGGCCTGATCTCGGCGGTCATTGGCGAGCAGTTGCCGGGTCATGGCACGGTGTATCTGGGCCAGTCGCTGCGCTTCATGGCACCGGTGCGGCCCGGAGATACCGTGCAAGCCGTTGTCACGGTTACGGCGATCGACCACGCAAAGCGTAGGGTCACACTTGAAACCCACTGCGCAGTGGGTAAAACGGTCGTCCTGAAGGGTGAAGCGCTGGTTCTGGCGCCAAGCCGCAAGTTCGACTGACGGGGCCTGGCCCCATTTGGGGACAGATGCGCATTCATCGGCAGTGGCGGGACATCGGGCCTGATGCGAAAGGCGCGTCGGTGGCGATGGGTAATTTCGACGGGCTTCACCTTGGCCACCGCTCGGTGATCGAGGCGGCACGCGGGCGTGGGCCTCTTGGAGTCGTCACATTCGAGCCGCACCCTAGGGAATACTTTGCCCCCGATGCCCCACCCTTCCGACTGATGAACGCCGAGGCGCGGGCCAACCGGCTGGCCCGGATGGGCGTTGATCACCTCTATGAGCTTCCCTTCGATGCGAGCCTTGCCGGGCTATCGCCCGAGGCGTTCGTGCGCGACGTGCTGGGGGCCGGTCTGGGCCTCTCCCATGTCGTCGTCGGCGCCGATTTCCGTTTCGGCAAGGGCCGCGCTGGGCAGGCCCAGGACCTGCAGCGTATGGGAACTGAGGCAGGCTTTGCCACCACCGTGGCACCGCTTATCGCGGCGGCGGGGATCGAGATTTCCTCCACCGCAATCCGCCGCGCCCTCGCCGAAGGGCGCCCACGCGAGGCGGCGGCGATGCTGGGCCACTGGCACCGCATCGAGGGCGAGGTGATCCACGGCGTAAAGCGGGGCCGCGATCTCGGCTATCCCACTGCGAACATGAGCCTCGCGGGCCTGCACCTGCCGCATTTTGGCGTTTATGCCGTTTTGGTTGATATCCTGACAGGCCTGCAAACCGGAAGGCACACGGGCGCGGCGAGCCTCGGCGTGCGCCCGATGTTCGGCGAGAACATCCCGAACCTTGAAACGTTCCTGTTCGATTTTCACGGTGACCTCTACGGCCAGCACCTGTCGGTCGCGTTGGTGGACTACCTGCGGCCAGAGATGAAGTTCGACGGCCTGCCCCCTTTCATCACCCAGATGCAGGCAGACTGCGACCGGGCAAGGGCAATCCTATCCGGGATCTGACGGACTGGGACCGGACGCAAGACCGCCCCTTTGCAAACCCACAAACAATCTAGGTGTCGCGCGTTCTTCCCCTTCGCCCGAATTTGCTTTGGCCTTTGCGCCGCTCATCGGCCCCGCTTGTCGCTGCCGGTGCCACCGTTCTCGGGTGGGCCCCGAGCTCTGACAGACCCTGAGGACAACGGTACGGCTCAACATCATGCCGACGCGGATCGGCCCCAACGCGCGGATGCGCTCGCCCCCCCCTTTCCTGTTGCGCGCGCTGCGGGCAGGTTCGCCCCATGATCAAGCTGCGCACCCGGTTTTGGGAAACCGTCCCTCTCAAGAAGATGACCGCCCCGGAATGGGAGGCGCTGTGTGACGGCTGCGGCAAATGCTGCCTGAACAAGCTGGAATTCGAAGACACGGGCGAGGTCGAGTTCACCCGGGTCGCGTGCCGACTGCTGGACGGGGACACCTGCCGCTGCACGCGCTATGAAACCCGCCGTCAGTTCGTGCCGGAATGTGTGCAGCTTTCTCCGAAAACCCTGCCGAAAGTGGCCTACTGGCTGCCAAAGACCTGTGCCTACAAGCGGTTGCATGACGGGCGTGGATTGCCCGACTGGCACCCTCTGGTGACCGGCGATCCTGAAAGCACTCATGCTTCAGGCAATTCGGTGCGTGGCTGGACTGTCCCTGAATCCGACGTGCCCGAAGAAGACTGGGAAGATTTCATCATCGAGGAGCGGCCCTGATGTTTTTTGCCTCCGACAACACTTCGGGTGCGGCACCCGAGATCATGGCCGCCGTGCTGCGCGCAAATGAGGGGTATCAGAAATCCTACGGAGCCGATGCGGTGATGGACCGCGCCCGCGCGCTGGTGCGCGAAGTGCTGGAGGCGCCCGAGGCCGCCGTCCACCTCGTGCCCACGGGCACGGCGGCCAACGCATTGTCGCTGGCCATCTGCTGCCCGCCCTGGGGCGCGGTGTTCTGCCACGAGCATGCGCATATTGCCGAGGATGAATGTGGTGCACCGGAGTTCTACACGAACGGGGCCAAGCTGGTGCTGGTGGGGGGATCGCATGGGCGGATGACGCCCGAGACCCTCGGCGCGCGGCTAGCCACCACGGGCGAAAGCGGCGTCCACGGCGTGCAGCGGGCGGTGCTGTCGATCACCAATGTGACGGAGGCTGGCACTGTCTACACACCCTTCGAGGTGGCCGCGCTTGCGGCACAGGCCCGGGCACGGGGATTGTCGGTCCATCTGGACGGCGCACGGTTCGCCAATGCTCTGGTCGCCACTGGCGCCACCCCGGCCGAGATGACATGGAAGGCGGGTGTGGATGTGTTGTCGTTTGGCGGCACCAAGAACGGCTGCCTGGGAGTAGAGGCGGTCGTGATCTTTGACCCTGCCAAGGCCTGGGAGTTCGAGCTGCGTCGCAAGCGGGCGGGGCAGCTTTTTTCCAAGCACCGCTACCTTTCGGCACAGATCGAGGCTTATCTGACCGACGGCCTCTGGCTGCGGCTCGCGGCGCGAGCCAACACCATGGGGCGCCGCCTTGCAGATGGGCTGGCCGCGATGCCCGGTGTGACGCAAAAGCACTTGGTCGCTGCAAACATGATGTTCCCTGAATGGCCCCACGGCGGCCATGCCCGAGCACAAGGCGCGGGTGCGATCTATTACAACTGGGGTGCTCCCGAGGGACGAGAGGGCGCGCGGCTCGTCACCTCCTGGTGTACGCAGGAGGCTGATGTCGATGCCTTCTGTACTGCGCTTAGCGCTTAGGCGCCACCGATGGGCCTTTTCCTTGGCATTCGCGGGCGTTAGGATTGGGCGTCAGATCAGGAGGTGCCCCATGCGTTGCGTCTTTGTCCAGTTCCGTTGCACCCCGGGCAAAACCTATGAGGTAGCAACCGCCGTTTATGACCGCGAAGTGGTAAGCGAGCTTTACTCGACCAGCGGCGAGTATGACCTGATCGCGAAAGTCTATATCCCCGAGGCCGAAGATGTAGGCCAGTATCTGTCGCACCGCCTTTTCGACATTCCGGGGATCGTGCGGACTCTGACCACTATGACGTTCAAGGCCTTTTGAGTCCATAAACCGACTGTCGGCCCCCGCGGCACGCCACACACGCTGAGGCGGAATTCCGCCGGGCGAAGGGTGAGCATCGGAGCCATTTTGCATTCGGGAAACTCGTTCGGCGCTTTCCCGCCGATACCGGAAGTCTTGGTTGAATCCATCGGCGGATTCCAGCCTGCGCACCGCGCCGCACAATCGCTCCGCTTGTGGTCGACGATAAATACAACCTAAAGTTGCGCCGATCGAAAGGGATGGACTTCCAGACCTGGTCTTTTCGGGAGAATGAAAAAATGATCACTCACACTTCGAATTTACGCGCCGTCGCATCGGTTGTTGATTTTGGCGATATTTTTCTCGGCACTGCGCTGGCAGACAGCCTCACCGGAGGGCTTCAGGACGATATTCTGATCGGTCTGAACGGCGATGATCAGCTGGTCGGCGATGCCGGAAGGGATAGTCTGTTCGGCGGTGCGGGCAATGATGTGATCTATGGCGGTGCGGGCGCTGATCTGATTTATGGCGGCACCGGCAACGACCAGATTTTCGGAGGGCTCGGAATCGATACCGTGAACTTCGCAGACGAGCCGGGCGGCGTCTGGGCGGAACTCGGCGCAGGGCCGATCATCGGGCCGCAGCCGGACGACCAGTTCTCGGGGGTCGAGAATGCGATCGGGGGGACAGGGAACGACACCCTCGGCGGAAGTGACTCCGCCAACACCCTGTCGGGCGCGGGTGGCGCAGATCTGCTCACCGGTGGGCTTGGCCGCGACCGGATGTTTGGCGGAACGGGTGGCGACACCCTTTATGGCGGTGCCAACAACGACGTGATGCTTGGCGGCGAAGGGGCTGATTTTCTTTACGGAGGTCAGGGCGCCGATGTGATGCGCGGCGGGGGCGGCATTGACCAGTTCGTCTTTGGCCTCAGCAGTGATCTGGGCGCAAACGACCGCATCGTCGACTTCCAAGTTGGCATCGACAAGTTCGTGCTGAGCGAAGTGGGCGGCGGTGGCAATCCTGCGGTGGCTTTCTCGACCCTGCTCAACGGGAACACCCTTGTCACGGTCGGCGATGGCGGAGCACCTCTGTTCGAAATCGAGGTGTTCACCCTGCGTGGCACCATGTCGATCAGCGACGTTCTGTTCGTATGATCACAAAGGCGGGGGCGAGGGCGCAGGCCGGATCACAGCCAGTCGCCCCGCCCCTGACCTAAAGCCTCGGCGACGGTCGCATGGCCGTCCCGGGCAAGCAAAGCGTCAAGCCCCCTCGCGATGCGAGGGGCGAGAGACAGGCCCTGATAGACCATCGCGGTGTAGAGCTGCACTGCCGTGGCGCCTGCGCGGATCTTGACATAGGCGTCTTCAGCGCTGGCGATGCCGCCCACGCCGATCAGCGGCAGCCGCCCTTCGGTGAGGACCGAGAGGCGCGCAAGCACGCGGGTGGAGCGTTCAAAAAGCGGCGCGCCGGAAAGGCCGCCCTTTTCGTTGCGGTACGGGCTGGAAAGACCGTCCCGCGCGAGGGTGGTGTTGGTGGCGATTATCCCGGCAATGCCGCTCGTCAGCGCGACCTCCGCCACTTCGTCAAGCTCGTCAGTTCCAAGGTCTGGCGCGATCTTGACAAAGACGGGGATCGGACGCGCGAGGGCGGCCCGCGCCTCCATCACCCGGGCGAGAAGCGCCGTCAGCGCCACGCGGCTCTGCAGGTCGCGCAAACGCTCGGTGTTGGGAGAGGAGACGTTGACGGTGGCGAAGTCGACGTAAGGTCCGCAGGTTGTCAGGACCACCGCGAAGTCGGCAGCGCGATCGGGGCTTTCCTTGTTGGCACCAAGGTTCAGCCCACAGGAAATGGCATTCGGGATAGTGCTGCGGTCACGGGTAGAAAGACGTGCGGCGATTGCGGTCATGCCGTCGTTGTTGAAGCCGAAGCGGTTGATGGCCGCATGATCCTCGGTCAGCCGGTAAAGGCGCGGACGGGGGTTGCCCTCCTGCGCGCGCGGGGTCGCGGCGCCGACCTCAAGAAAGCCGAAGCCCGCCCGCGACAGCGGGGCAAGGACGGTTGCATTCTTGTCAAACCCGGCAGCAAGACCCACGGGATTGGGCAGCGCCATCCCTGCCAGCATGCAGGCAAGACGCGGAGAAGTGATCGGCCCGGGCAAGGGGGCGAGGCCGAGCGACAGCGCCCTGAGCGCCAACCCATGCGCCGTCTCGGGGTCGATTCGGCGCAGAAGCGCCAGCCCCGCGCGTTCCGCGATGCTCACCACACGCCTTCGGGGAAGATATGGCCGGTCGCGCCAAGCGGCAGAGACTTGTCCCAGAGCACGTCCGCAAGGATCAGCAGTCGATAAAGATGCGGGAACAGCGCGCCGCCGCGTGAAGGCTCCCACTTTAGCGCAGCGCCAAGGCGGTCTGCATGAAAGGCCACGAGCACGAGGTCGCTCTCGGTGGCGAAATGCCGGGCGGCGGTTTCGGCTACCTGGGCCGCGGTTGAGAAATGGATGAACCCGTCAGCCAGGTCTACCGGTGCACCGGCTGTCTGGCCTGCGGCACGAAAGGCATCCCATTCAGGGCGGCGGAAGATCTTGTAGATGAGCATGACCCTTCTGTGCATTGCAGCCAAGAAATGGTCAATGGGGCGGACGGAATGCCGGGCAGCATTACCCAAGGCGCGTGGCCGGCTCCTGCCGCCAACGGCGGGGCGTCTTTGCCTGCGCCAGGGATTGCACGGACCGGCGTCGCGCCCGTCCGCAGGTGCGTGATCGCGGGCTTCCGATGCTGTGCTAGATCGCTGTCAAATTACCGGAACGGCTCCTGACGCTCGCTCAGATATGGCATAGTCCGGCAGGCCCCTCCGTCTAGACCTGCAGTGCGTCGCCGTAAGCGGGAGGGATGGGCCATTTAGGTTTCCTTCGGTTCAAAAAACCAACGGATCGGGCGGCAAACCTCGGCAGGCGTCGCTGCGCGATGATGGACCGCCGATGCCGTGCCGATCGTCAGCCCCAGGTCGGATGGAACCGGCCTGCGGGCGACAGCGTGAAGATGTCGCAGCCCGTCGATGTGACCCCCACCGAATGCTCGAACTGCGCCGAAAGCGACTTGTCGCGGGTGACGGCGGTCCAGTCGTCGGCCAGCACTTTCGTCTCGGGACGGCCGAGGTTGACCATTGGCTCGATGGTAAAGAACATCCCCTCTTCCAGCACGGCTCCGGCGCCTGCACGGCCATAGTGCAGCACGTTCGGCGGAGAATGGAACACGCGGCCCAACCCGTGGCCACAGAAATCTCGCACCACCGACATGCGGTTCGCCTCGACATAAGACTGGATCGCATCGCCGATATCGCCAAAGGTATTGCCCGGCTTCACCGCCGCGATGCCGCGCATCAGCGCCTCATGCGTGACCTCGATCAGCCGTTCCGACTTGCGGGGAAGTGCGCCTGCCACATACATCCGGCTGGTATCGCCGTACCAGCCCTCGACAATCACAGTGACATCGATGTTCAGGATATCGCCATCGGCCAGAAGCTTGGCCCCGGGAATACCATGGCACACCACATGATTCACCGAAATGCACGAGGCGTGCTTATAACCTTTGTAGCCGATGGTGGCCGAGGTCACGTACCGCCGCTCCACCTCGCTGCGGATGAAATCGTCGAGTTCGGCTGTGGTAACGCCCGGTACCACCAAGGGTGCCACGTCATCCAGAATTTCCGCAGCAACGCACCCGGCCGCAGCCATGCCTGCGAAATCCGCGTCCTCGTGGATGCGGATGCCGTCTCGGGTGATGCGGGCACGGATTTCGTACAAGCTCTGCCTCGGGTCTTTGCAGCAATATAGGCAGAGCGTCCGGAATTGGCCAGAGGCGGGGGCTTTGAAACCTGCGGCTGTGCGCCTATACCAAATTCAAGCGCAACGAAGAGAGATGCGAATGACAAGCACGACACTGACTCTGACGGTGACCCCGACGGCAGGCATGCTGGTGATCGGCGACGAAATTCTCTCGGGTCGCACGCGCGATTCGAACATGCACCATCTGGCGGGCGAGCTTTCCCGCCACGGCATCCGCCTGATGGAGGTGCGTGTTGTGGCCGATGATGCACAAGCCATCATCGCCGCTGTGCAGGCACTGTCGGGGGCGTGGGATCATGTGTTCACCTCAGGCGGGATCGGCCCCACGCATGACGATATCACCGCCGATGCCATCGCCGCCGCCTTTGGCGCGGGTATCACCCACCGCGCCGATGCGATGGCGCTGCTGCAGGCGCACTTCGACCGCGCAGGCATTCCCTTCAACGACGCGCGCAAACGCATGGCGCGCATCCCCGTTGGTGCCGCGCTGATCGAGAACCCCGTGTCTACGGCGCCGGGCTTCACCCTTGGCAATGTGCATGTGATGGCAGGCGTACCGAAGGTCTTTGAGGCGATGGTGGCCTCCGTCCTGCCCACTCTGACCGGCGGCCCGCCCCTGCTGAGCGAAAGCCTGCGCCTCATGCGGGGCGAAGGCGACATCGCCGCCCCCTTCGCCGCGCTGGCAGCAGACTTCCCCGATCTTGCCATGGGTTCCTACCCGTTTCAGCAAAACGGCGCTTATGGCACCAACCTCGTGATCCGCGGCACTCATGCCGACCGGATCGCCCTCGCGATGACCCGCCTCAAGGGAGAACTGGAATGACGCAAGAAGAGCTTTATGCCGTGATGGACCAGACATGGCCCGCCGCCTCCGCCAAACGGGAAGGCCCCTTCACCCTGCGAGACGGGCAAGACGGCGGCAAGCGCGTCTCTGCAGCGACCTGCGAGGGCGCCTGGACACCCGCCGACATCGAGGCCGCCGAAGCCGCAATGGAAGAGCCGTTGTTCATGATCCGCCCCGGGAACGAGGCGCTCGATGCGGCCCTTGGCACACGCGGCTATCACGCAGTGGACCGCACAGTGGCTTACGCCGCCCCGGTGGAGGCGTTGGCCACGCCTTTGCCGCCGCTGACAGCGTTTCCGCACTGGCCCCCCCTCGCTGTCGCCACAACCCTTTGGGAAGAAGGCGGCATAGGCCCCAACCGAATCGCCGTGATGGAGCGGGTGACAACACGGAAATCGGTGATCCTCGGGCGAATCAGTGACCGCCCCGCCGGCGTGGTTTTCGTGGCAAAACATGGGCCTGTAGCCATGTTCCACGCCCTGGAGGTCGGCCCGCGTTTTCGCCGTCATGGCCTTGGTCGCAACCTGTTGCGGGCCTGTGCGAACTGGGCGCAAGATGAGGGAGCGGCGACCCTGTCACTTCTCGTCACAGAGCGGAATACTGCCGCCCGGGAACTCTTTGCTTCGGTGGGAATGCCGGTCGTGGGACAGTATCACTACCGCCGAAGGTAAGCCCGCAAAGAGGCCTGAGCAGTTGCACGGAGAAGATACCCGCCGCAAATCGCCCGTCCGGCGCCGTGCGACCGGGGCATCACTTGGTTTAGCGGGATTACTCGCCTCGCCTTGCGCTGCGGTGCCCCTGGAGTTCGCGGCCCCGGTGCGCGATGTCACACACCAGTCGCAGACACTGGCAAGCTATGCGATGCCGGTCGGCCCCTTTGCCGATGGCGTTCTGCCGGTCCGCGCCGCCGAAGGTGTGTTCGAACAGGAAAGCTACCAACTCGACGCAGGCGGCCTGACCACGCTGGAACTTCTCGCGCCTTTGCGCGAACAACTGGCCGCGCAAGGGTATCGGACCGTCTTTGAGTGCGAATCCTTCGGGTGCGGGGGCTACGACTTCCGCTTTGGCACGCAAGTGATGCCAGAGCCGGACATGCATGTGGACCTTGGCGATTTCCGGTACCTCGCCGCCGTGCGCGGCGATGAAGTGCTCAGTCTGATCATAAGCCGATCTTCGCAGGTGGGCTTTGTGCAGGTGACGCACGTCTTTCCGCCGCAGCAAAAGCCCGACGACGTGGCCCGGTCCTCGAAATCGCCCGAAGACCCGGTTCCTGCAAGCAGCCCGCCGGACCCGATGGACCGCATTTCCGCGGGGGAGCGCGTGGTGATCACCGGACTCGAATTCGCTTCGGGCGCGGCGGTTCTCACTCCGGACAGCGCGGCGGCACTGGCCAGGCTTGCGGGCTGGCTGAAGGCCAACCCCGAGGTGAGGGTCGATCTTCTGGGGTATTCCGACGCCTCTGGCCCGATGGAGGTCAATGTCTCTCTGTCCCAGGCACGGGCCGAGGCGGTCAAGGCCGCGCTGGTTGCCGACTATGGCATCGCCACAACGCGCCTGCGGGCCGATGGCATGGGGCCAGAGAGCCCCCTTGCCGACAACGCAACACCCGAGGGGCGGCGCACAAACAGAAGGGTCGAAGTCAGCCTGACCTCGACCCAAAGCGCTCCATGAAAAGAGAGGGCGCGCGTCTCACCAGAGTTCGGGACCCTTGTCATTGTAACGCCGGGCGAGGAAGTCTATGAAGGCACGCACCTTGGGTTGGGTAAAGCGTCCGGGTGGGTAGACTGCATAGATCCCCTGAACCTCGGTCGGAAGACCGGGTATGGCCTCTTCGACCAGACCTTGCCGCATTGCGTCCGAATAGAGGAAAGACGGAAGGTAGGCGATGCCCAGACCCGAAATCGCGGCATTCAGCAGCGACTGGCCGTCGTTTACCGTGAGCCAGCCCACTGACCGGACCTGCCGCTTTTCACCCGATGGCGCGGTGATTTTCCAGACGTTGCCGTTCGCCTGGTTCGAATAGTGCAGAAGTTTGTGCTCGTTCAGATCGTCAACCTTCAAGGGGCGGCCATGTTTTTGGAAATAGGAGGGCGCGGCAATCATCCGTTTGTTCGATTCGGTCAACTTGCGGGCGCGCAGCGAGCTGTCTTCCAGCTCCCCCACCCGGATCGCAAGGTCAAAGCCTTCGCTGATCAGCTCGACATAGCGATTGTTCAGCACCATGTTGACGGTGATGTCGGGGTATTCCAGCAGGAAATCCCCCAGGATCGGTGACAGCAGGTTTACCCCGAAATCGGTGGCGACACTGATCCGCAGCAGGCCAGAGGGCGCAGATTGCATCGAGGTAACGAGCGCATCCGCCTCGCCCGCATCATTCAGCACGCGGCGCGCACGGTCGTAATAGGCAAGGCCGATCTCGGTCGGCGAGACACGGCGCGTCGTGCGGTTCAACAAACGGGCGCCCAAGCGCGCTTCGAGCGCAGAGACATGTTTCGATACGGCAGATTTCGAAATTCCCATCTTCTTGGCCGCATCCGTGAAGCCGCCCTGGTCCACGACCATGGCGAAAGCTTCCATCTCTGTCAGTCGATCCATTGTTGTCCTCATGCAAACACACATTCCCCACAGACATCATTGGATTTGAATTCGGGCGAGATAGGGGCAGGAGCGCGACCGATCCGGGGTAATTCCGGGGATCGTTCATGGCGAGGAAACAAGGCGACAGGCCCGATGACCTGATCTTCGCCCTCCTTCACGTGGGCTCAGATATTCCGGATAGCCTGTCGGTTTCGCCATCGGCCCGAGATACCGCAAGGCTCGGGGCAGCGACCCGGGGGGCTGATCTCTAAAAAGCAGGGCAGTTCTTCGGACGGACGCCCGGGGCGCTGCCCCGGACCCCGGGATATTTATGAATAGATGAAGCCGAAAGCGGGCGCCTAGAGCCGGGCAGCCAGCCGCGCGCCCTGGTCGATGGCGCGCTTTGCATCGAGCTCGCTTGCGACATCGGCCCCGCCGATCACGTGATGCGGGATGCCTTGCGCGGTCAGGCGGTCGGCAAGGGCGCGGTCCGGCATTTGGCCGGCGCAAAGCACGATACTGTCTGCCGCCAGCAGCCGTTGCATGCCGCCTTCGGTGATCAAGAGACCCTCGGGCGTGATGGCATCATAGCTGACGCCACCGATCATACGGACGCCTTTCATGGCAAGGGCTGCGCGGTGGATCCAGCCTGTCGTCTTGCCCAGCCCGCGACCCGGCTTTTCGGCCTTGCGCTGCAAGAGCCAGACCTCACGTGCGGGAGGTTGCGGGGCAGGACCGTCACTCGCAAGTCCACCCCGATCTGTCGCGGGGTCAGATACGCCCCATTCCCGGCGCCAGGCGGCGGGGTCGGTCGCGAGGGCATGGCCGTCGTCCACCAGCGCCTCGGCCACATCAAAGCCGATCCCGCCCGCACCGATGATGACCACGCGCCGTCCGACCCGGGCGCCGGTCAGGGCCGCGACATAGCTCATGACATTTGGTGCCTGCTGTCCCGGGATATGCGGATCGCGCGGCACAACCCCTGTTGCCACAATCACCTCTTCGAACGCGGCGAGCGTTTCAGGCGATGCCTCGGCGTTCAGCCGGAGAGTGACCCCCGCAGCCCCGAGGCGTGCGTCAAACCACGCGACCAGGCCGTGGAACTCTTCCTTCCCCGGCACGCGGCAGGCGAGGTTCAGCTGCCCGCCCACCTCTGCCGCTCGTTCAAACAGCGTGACGTGATGGCCGCGCTCGGCCGCCACGCAGGCGGCAGTCATGCCCGCGGGGCCCGCGCCCACCACAGCGATGCGTTTGGCCTGCGGGGTCGGCTCATAATTCAGCTCGGTCTCAGCACAAGCGCGGGGGTTGACAAGGCAGGATGTGAGCTTGCCCGAAAACGTATGGTCCAGGCATGCCTGGTTGCAGGCAATGCAGGGCGCGATCAGCCCGGCCTGCCCTGCCGCCGCCTTGTTCACGAAGTCCGGGTCGGCGAGGAAGGGGCGCGCCATGCTGACCATGTCGGCCATCCCCCGGGCCAGGATATCTTCCGCCACTTCCGGCGCGTTGATCCGGTTGGAGGCGATGACGGGGATCCCCACCTCGGGCCGGAGCCGTGCGGTCAGGTGGGCGAAGGCCGCACGGGGTACCGAGGTTGCGATCGTGGGGACGCGCGCCTCATGCCAGCCTATGCCGGTGTTCAGAAGGCTCGCCCCGGCAGCCTCGACGGCGCGGGCGAGGGTCACGACCTCCTCCCAAGTGGAGCCTTCGGGGACAAGGTCGATCAGGCTGATGCGGTAGATCAGGATCGCGTCGGGCCCGATGGCCGCGCGTACCCGCGCCACCACGTCGACCGGCAGGCGCATGCGGTTGGCAAAAGTGCCGCCCCAAGCATCTTGGCGCCGGTTGGTCTGGCGCACGAGGAACTGGTTGAGGAAATACCCCTCAGACCCCATGATCTCGACCCCGTCATAGCCCGCCTCGATGGCGCGGGCGGCGGCGGTCGCGATGTCGCCGATCTGCTTTTCGATCCCCGCTTCGTCCAGCGCCTGCGGGGCAAAGGGCGAGATCGGCGATTTGAGTGCACTGGGGGCCACGCAGTCCTTGCCATAGGCATAGCGCCCTGCATGAAGGATCTGCATGGCGATCCTGCCTCCGGCGTCATGCACGCGGGTGGTAACGATGCGGTGGTTGGCAATGTCGTGGTCGCCAAACAGGCCCGCCGCACCGGGGAAGACGCCGCCCTCGCGGTTGGGGGCCATGCCGCCCGTGACCATCAGCCCCACGCCGCCGCGCGCGCGGGTCGCATAGAACTCGGCCACGCGGTTCCAGTCGCCCAGCTCCTCCAGCCCAGTGTGCATCGACCCCATCACCACGCGGTTGGGCAGAGTGACGGATCCGACTGTCAGGGGCTGCAGCAGGTGCGGGTATTGCATCGCTCACTCCTCGTGGGGGCATTTCACGGAAGATGCCCCGGGACAGGCCGACTGTCACGCGCGACACGGCGTCCCGTTACGGGGCAAGATGCGGGCGAAAGGCGGCGATCACCGCTTCGTAAACCGCCCGCTTGAAGGGCACGATCGAGCCAAGCAGCTCTTGGGCGCCGATCCATCTCCAGGTTGCGAATTCAGGATGCGGCGAGTCGATGCGGATCTGCCCATCCTGCCCGAGAAACCGCATCAGGAACCACTTCTGCCGCTGGCCGCGATACTTGCCGCCCCAGACTTGGCCCAGAAGCTCGGGTGGCAGGTCATAAGTCACCCAGCCCCCGGTCTTGCCCAGCACCTCGACAAGGTCGGCGGTGACGCCGGTTTCTTCCCACAGCTCGCGCAATGCTGCGGCTTTCGGTTTTTCGCCCGCGTCGATCCCGCCCTGCGGCATCTGCCATGCCGGGGTCAGGCTGTCTATCCGCTGGCCTGCGAAAACGTGGCCCGACCCGTTGGTCAGCACCACACCCACGCAGGGGCGATAAGGCAACAGGCTGGTGTCGACGGCCATCGTGATCCGTTCGGGAACGCGCCGGGGCGCGGCCCGCCCCTCAGGGTTGCGCGTTCGGGGGCACGAAGGTGTTCAACCCCTTGATGATATCCACCGCATAGGCGAGCTGATAGTCCTCGTCCCGCAGCTTCGCGGTTTCTTCGGCCTTTGCACGCTCGTCCTCGATGATCTTGCGCTCTTCCTCGGTCATTGAGTCGTTGCTGATGGCCCCGCGCAAGGATGCTTCGGACCGGGCGGTTGCAGCCTCGGCGGCGGCCTCGGCTTCCGTACCCTCGCCTTCGGCCCGGCGCGGCTGGTTTACCACGATATCTGGCGAGATCCCCAGCGATTGGATCGAGCGGCCGGAGGGAGTATAGTAGCGCGCCGTGGTCAGACGCATCGCGCCATCGCCCTTCAGCGGGATCAGCGTCTGGACAGAGCCTTTGCCGAAGCTCTTGGTGCCGACGACGATCGCGCGACGGTGGTCCTGCAGCGCGCCCGTCACGATTTCGGAGGCCGAAGCCGAGCCGCCGTTGATCAGCACAACCACTGGCTTGCCGTCAATCACATCGCCTGGGTTGGCGTTGTAGCGCTCACCATCCCCCGGTTCGCGGCCGCGGGTCGAGACGATCTCGCCCTTTTCGAGGAATGCGTCCGATATCGAGATCGCCTCGTTCAGCAAGCCGCCAGGGTTGTTGCGAAGGTCAAGCACCATGCCTTCCAGATTTTCCATGCCGCCCAACTCGTCCACGGCCTTCTTCAGCTCTTGGTTCAGGCCGGTTGTCGTCTGGTCGTTGAAAGTGGTGATACGCAACACGGCGGTGTTACCCACCACGCGGCCCCGAACGGCCACAAGCTTGATCGTATCGCGAATGAGAGAAACGTCGAACGGCTCGGGCGTGCCCTCGCGCACGATGGTCACGATAATCTCGGACCCGACCGGTCCGCGCATCAGTTCAACCGCATCATCAAGCGTCAGACCCAGAACCGATTCGCTGTTAACATGTGTGATGAAATCTCCGGCCTCGATGCCGGCCTTGTCGGCAGGGGTGTCATCCATCGGCGAGACGACCTTGATGAACCCTTCTTCTTGGGTCACTTCAATGCCAAGGCCACCGAATTCGCCGCGGGTCTGCACCCGCATATCCTCGAAATCCTTGGCAGACAGATAGCTCGAATGCGGATCGAGCGAAGTGAGCATGCCGTTGATCGCGGCCTCAACCAGCTTGTCGGTTTCCACGGGTTCCACATATTGCGCGCGGATCCGCTCAAAGATGTCGCCGAACAGGTCCAGCTGCTCATAGACCGCGGCATTCTTTTCCGCCTCCTGGGCGATCAGCGGACCTGCGAATTGTGTGGTCAGGACGACGCCTGCCACGGTTCCGCCCAAGGCGGCCATCACGAACTTCTTCATCTCTGTCTCAGTCTCCCGTAGGGGCGGTCGCCGCGAACCATGCGGTCGGGTCAACCGGATCTGCGCCCTGCCTCAGTTCCAAATAAAGCGTCTCCGTGTCGCGAACACCAGTGCCATCGGCAGCGCCCACCAGAAACTCCGCCGCTTCCGGCTCGGCGCCACCCATGAGGCCCAAAGGATCACCTGCTGCAATCACGTCTCCTACGTCCCCATACACGGTCTCTGGCCCCGCCATAACCAGAAGATAGCCCCCACCGGGTTCCAGGATGATCACATTCCCGTAGTCCAGAAGCGGGCCGCGATAGCGGATTGTGGCCCCCCATGGGCTCGTGACCAGTGCGCGGGGCCGGGTGGCGATGGACATCCCCGGGCGCCGAACGCCTGCAGCGTCTGCTTCACCGGGGCGGAGCAGGATCGTGCCGGTCACCGGCAACTGCAACTGGCCGCGGGCTTGCGGGAAATCGACAATGGCGCCCGCAGTGTCGCCCGAGTCCTCACTCGACAATGCCAGCCCCGCGGCAAAGGCGTCCAAAGTTTCGGCATTCTCCAGCAAAGTGCGCAGGGCCTGGGGGTCTTCTGTCAGGGCATTGGGCAAGCGTGTACGGTCGGAAATTGCCTGCGACAAGGTAGTGCGGGCTGCCTGAGCGGCCTGAAGGCCTGCGGTCAACGTGCCGCCCGACGCCTCTTGCACGGCGCGCAAGGTGGCCATTTCCTGCAAGCTTACCCGCAGATCCTGCGCCTCGGCCTGCAGCGATGGCGCGATATCAGACAGGATCATCCCTGACCGTGCGGTACCCAAGGGGCCATCCGGGTGCAGCAACAGCAGCGGCACCGGGCCCGCCTCCATCTTCATCAGCACCGCCAGAAGCCGGGCAATCTCTTCCGACTTTGCATCAAATTGCAAGGATATCGTCGTCTCACGCAGCCGCGCCGCGCGCAGCGCCTCGCGCAAGGCGGCGAGGCCCTGTTCATAGGCGGTGATCGTCCGGGTCAGCGCCGCCACGCTGTCGCGCGACGACTGTGCCTCCTTCAGCGCGTCGACAGCGGCGAGAAGGTCGGCCGAGGCCTTTGCTGCCTGCTCCGCCACCGTCGCAGCCCCAGCAGGGGCGGCCAACAGCACCAGCAACAGAGCAGCGGTGCGGCGGCTCACGGCAGGGTCAGGCTCCGCCCCGTCATCTCGGGGGGCTGCGGCAAACCCATCAACGACAAGATCGTGGGGGCAAGGTCGGCAAGGCGGCCCCCGTCGCGCAGCCGGGCGTCACTTGCCCCCCCTACAAGGATCACCGGCACGGGGTTGGTCGTATGCGACGTATGCGGCCCGCCGGAGATGGGGTCCACCATCAGCTCGCAATTGCCATGGTCGGCCGTGATGATCATCGCGCCGCCCACGCGCGTCAGCGCCGCAAGTGCCCGGCCAAGGGCGCGGTCCACCGCCTCGCACGCCGCCACAGCGGCAGAAAGAATGCCGGTGTGGCCAACCATGTCGGGGTTGGCAAAGTTCACCACGATCAAGTCGAACTGCTGCTCGATGGCCGCCACGAGGTGATCGGCCACCGCATCCGCCGACATTTCCGGCTGCAGATCGTATGTCGCGACTTTCGGCGAGGGCGGCATGGCGCGGGACTCACCGGGAAATGACTCCTCCCGCCCGCCGTTCAGAAAGAAGGTGACGTGGGGGTATTTCTCGGTTTCCGCCAGCCGGAACTGTGTGAGTCCATGCGTCGCCACCCATTCTCCCAGGGTGTTGTGCAGCGAGCGCTTGGGGAAGACGGTGGCGATGAAAGCGTTATGCGCGTCAGAATATTCCACCATCCCCAGCATCGCGGCCCAGGCAGGGCGGGGGCCGGTGGCAAAGGCGTCGAATCCGCTCTCGCCGATGGCCGAAAGGATCTCACGCGCGCGGTCGGACCGGAAGTTGAGACAGAATACCCCATCCCCGACACGCGCCCCCGCGTAGTCGCCAATCACGGTCGGGTCGACGAATTCATCCGTCTCGCCCCGCGCATAGGCAGCAGCGATTGCAGCCTGAGGCGTTGCGGCATGGTGGTCCGCCTCTCCGCGGATCATCGCGCCATAGGCGCGGGCGACCCTCTCCCAGCGGTGGTCGCGGTCCATCGCCCAGTACCGCCCGGTTATGCTGCCCACCTGCGCACCTACCGGCAACTGGCGCATCAGATCCGCCACAAACCCCGCAGCGGAAGATGGCGCCACATCCCGCCCGTCGGTGATCGCATGCAAGATGACCGGAACGCCTTGCGCCACGATGGCACGCGCCGCGGCCACCACATGGGTAATGTGCCCATGCACGCCCCCGTCCGACACCATGCCGAGGAGATGCGCGGCCCCCCCCGTCACCTTGAGCCGCCCTGTGAAATCCAGCAGCGACGGGTTTTGCGCGAAACTGCCGTCCTCTATGGCAAGGTCGATGGCCCCGAGGTCCATCGCCACCACCCGCCCGGCGCCGATATTGGTGTGCCCCACCTCGGAATTGCCCATCTGCCCGGTCGGCAAGCCCACATCCGGCCCGAAGGTGGTCAGCGTCGCATGCGGGCAAGTTGCCCAGAGCCGGTTGAAATTGGGAACCTGCGCCTGGGCAGGGGCGCTGACTGCCGGATTGTTCCCCAGCCCCCAGCCATCAAGGATGCAAAGAACGACAGGTGTTTGAGCCATTTTCTGCCTTTCAAGGGTCTGCCCGCTTCTACAGCCGCACGGCGCGCGCGGCAACGGGGTCGCGGGGCGTTTGCAAAGACGCGGCGGCGCGGTAATCTGACGTTCATGTGCGGGCGTTTCACCATCACCCATCCGAATGACGCGCTGGCGCGCCTGTTCGACGCTGTCCCGGGCAACGATCTGCCTGAAGGGCAGCGATACAACATCTGCCCCACCCAGCCGGTGGCAGTGGTCACGGCGGGCGAAGGCGGCCGACGACTGCGCGCGATGCGGTGGGGCTTTCTGCCCGCCTGGTACAAGACGATGACCGACGGCCCGCTGATTATCAACGCGCGCGCGAACACTGTCGCCACGAAACCCGCCTTCTGCGAGGCGGTGCGTTCACGCCGCTGCATTGTTCCTGCAAGCGGATTTTACGAATGGTCCGAGGGACCTGGCGGGGCGCGCCTCCCTTGGTACTTTGGCCGCAGCGACGGCGTGCCGATGGCCTTGGCGGGCGTGTGGCAACGGTGGGGGGAGATTGACACCTGCGCCATCGTTTCGACCCAGGCAGGTCCGGGGATGGCGGGGCTGCACGACCGCGAACCCGTGGTGCTGGAACCCGCGGACTGGCCGCTCTGGCTGGGTGAGGCGGGGCACGGGGCGGCGGTGCTGATGAAGCCCTGCGCCCCGGGCGTGCTGGCCGCGCCCTTCCGGGTGGATGCACGGGTCAATTCCAATCGCGCCGAGGGGGCGGACCTGATCCGCCCGAGCATGACCTGATCGATGCAAAAAGTCGTGAGGCGAAGCTTCTTAAGGGATCCGTCATCCCGGGAGCCGCATCGCGCGGACATGCATGAAGTGCAACGTCATCTGCGCAGTTGACGCGCTTTTGACCGCGACCAGCTTATTCGGGCGGGCATTGACCCGAAGCCTGTGATTCAATGCACCGGAAGGTTCAGCGAGGGGACGCGGCGGATGCAAGCTCACAGGATTTGCGGCAGAACGGGCCATCACATGGGACTGCCCGTTGCGCTGATCCTGCTGCTCTTCTCCCAGCCCACATTTGCCGATGCGCCGGGCGACCGGCATCTTCCGGTGATCCCCCGCACCGCTGCAGAAGCAACCCTTGTCGCCACGATCTTGACGCCAACGGTCGATTTTTCGACGCCTGAGCCTTCCGAGGCGGAATCCGCAGGGGCCGCGACAGTTTCCTCCCGACCGGATGCCGAAGCCTTCAGCCGAGTTTCGGCCAACATGCATATCTCCCGGCAAAAGGACTTCAAGCTTGGCCGCGCCCTCTTCAACAAACTGTGGATCGCAGCGCCGGCGGCCACGACGGCGTCGGACGGGCTCGGGCCGCTTTACAATGCCCGCGCCTGTGAGGCGTGCCATAAGCGGGACGGGCGCGGTCATGCGCCCGAAAACCCCGGGACGCCCGCTCTGTCGATGGTCCTTCATCTGTCCGTGCCGGGGGGCACCACCCCCGAGGCCATCGAAGGCTGGCTCGCCACGCAGGGCGAGCCGCGCTATGGCAGCCAGTTGCAGGACCTGGCCACTCCGGGGCAAACCGCAGAGGGGCGGATGCAGATCCACTATGCCGAACAGGCGGTCACGCTTGCCGATGGCATGGTGGTATCCCTGCGCGCGCCCGCCTACACCATCGCCGCCCCGGGCTATGGCGCCTTGCCAAAGGGGATCATGCTGTCTCCTCGCGTGGCACCCCAGATGATCGGTCTCGGCCTGCTGGAAGCCATTCCCGCGGCGGATATCCTGGCCCTCGCCGACCCCGGCGATGCCGATGGCAACGGTATTTCCGGCCGCGCACAGATCGTACCTTCGCAAGAGTTCGGGGTGCCGATGCTGGGCCGTTTTGGCCTGAAAGCCGGGGTGCCCACAATCAGGGAGCAAGCTGCGCTGGCGTTTTCGACCGACATGGGCTTGTCGACCGTGCTTTACTCGGTGAGTGCGGGCGACTGTACGGCTGAGCAGGCGGCCTGCCGGTCAGCGCCAAACGGCGCCCAATATGTTGATGACGGACAGGAAGTCTCCGCGAAAAGGCTGGATCTTGTCGCGCATTATGCGCGAAACCTCGGTGTACCGGCGCGACGCGGGGCGGGTGCGCCGCAAGTATTGCGCGGCAAGCAGGTGTTTCACGCGCTGAACTGCACCGGTTGCCATACGCCCAAACACATGACCCACCGCCTTGCAGGCCAGCCGGAGCAGTCCTTCCAGCTGATCTGGCCCTACACGGATCTTCTCTTGCATGACATGGGACCAGGGCTTGCCGATAACCGCCCCGAAGGCCGTGCGACAGGCCTCGAGTGGCGGACCGCCCCCTTGTGGGGCACCGGGCTCACTGCCAGCGTATCGGGCCACACGCAGTTTCTGCATGACGGGCGGGCGCGCAGCCTGCTGGAAGCGATACTCTGGCATGGCGGTGAGGCGCAGGCCGCCCGCGACGGCTTGGTGGCCCTGCCTGCGGCGGATCGGGATGCCCTGCTCGCCTTTCTGGAAAGCCTGTAATTCAGTCGGTCTTTCCCGGAACCGGCTTGACGCGCGGACCGCGTCGGCACACCTACCAGCATCACGCGGGCGTTGTGTAATGGTAGGACCTTAGCTGTCCCATCCCGGACGTTTGCCTTGACGAACGCCGTCTGCCATCGTTCATCGCGCGGGCGACGCTGCGCGAGCGGATCGCCGGGCTGGAAGCGCGCGCAACGGGC